>JADMIO011678445.1_pt1 | contig 93453 bp, 116 predicted proteins | sample 8958161 | NCBI WGS metagenome assembly JADMIO01 (sample SAMN16585339, study PRJNA669376) | soil metagenome | isolation source: Crop rotation soil | place: USA: Cullars Rotation, Alabama | collected 2011
TATGGTGAAAGTTGGAACCTCTTACGTGCCGATCAGATTAAAACGAAAGGCCCAGTCTTTCGACTGAGCCTTTCGTTTTATTTGACCATGTTGGTATGATTTAAATTAATACGACTCACTATAGGGTCAGTGCGGCCGCGACTTCAAGTCACGTGAATTCCAAGCTTCGGATCCCACTGTGCTGGAAAGGCGCACATCGTTCTTTGGCATTCTCATTCTCGCGCTCTTGGTGATTGGTGGATTTGTATCTGCATATGCCAGTGGCAATCGATACGCGAGTATCGTCGCGTACAACAGAGCCCTCACGGCAACTGATCTCTCCACTGGCATTGGACGGCTCGATCGCAGCATCGCGCTGGCACCGAATGATCTGTACTGGCGTACGCGTTCCGCAGTGTTTGCGCAGCAGTTCACTACCATGGCGCAAAATGAAAGTCCTGACAAGAGTTCACTCCAGGCTGCATTTGCTCAAGCAGAGGCCTCTGCTCGTGCGGCAGTCGCATGGGACAAGACGGATGCCAACAACTGGCTCGCACTCAGCCAGGTGTACCAACTCTTGGTAGGAGCGGGAAATACCGATGCGGCAACAGCCGCAAAAGACGCGGGCGATGAGGCTCGTGTGCGCAATCCAAACAATCCATTATTCCTTCAAAACCTCGCGCAACTCGCTGCCGTACAAAAGGACACAGCTACCGCAACTGACTATATTGCGCAGGCACTCACACTCAAGCCTGACTATCTCGATGGATATGTGCTCCGAGCTCAACTTCGCGCTGCGGCAGGTGAGGGCAATGCTCCAGTCGATGAACTCCAACAGTACATTGCGCATGCGCCGTATGATGAGCAGGGATATCTCTTGTTGGCTCAGGCATACATTGCGGTGAAAGACTACACTCACACACTGGATGCATACGGTCGCGCACGCCAAGTCGCTCCCGGAGATCCCAACGCACTACTCGGTATTATTAATACGCTGGCGACCATGGGACAGAAAGAGCAGGCACTCGCGGCGCTCGATGCGTTCGCGCGACAGTTCCCAGCTATCAGCGGGGTAGAAGAAAAGCGATCCCAGATCCAGTCTATACAACCCCCAACACCTCCTGACGAAAAGAAAAAGTCATGATCGCAACTCGTTTCCTCAAGATCCTCAATAAGGACGTCAGTTCCATGAACCAAGCGGCGCTCGTGCTCGCGATATTTTCGTTGACGTCGCAGCTCTTTGGGCTCTTGCGTGATCGATTGCTCGCTACATGGGTAGGGCCATCTGCCACGCTCGATATTTACTATGCTGCGTTTCGTATTCCTGACTTTATCTACAATACATTCGGCGTACTCTTTTCATTGACGGTCATCATTCCATTTATTACGTATTATCTCAACCAGGATGGAGAGGAGAAGCATACGAGTCTCAAGAAATTTTCTGACAGCATTTTTACCGTTTACGTTGTAGGAATGGTCATTGTGTGTGGAGTTGTCTTCCTGGCAATGCCATACCTCACACATTTGACGGCGCCTGGATTTAGCGAAGTACAGCGCAGCACGCTGGTGCTCTATTCGCGCGTCATGCTCTTCTCGCCATTCCTTATGGGACTATCGAGTCTCTTGAGCTCGTTTGCACAGGTGCAAAAGAAATTCTTTTCTATCGCAATTGCTCCCGTCTTTTATAACGTTGGTATTTTACTTGGGATTATTGTACTGCGTCCTATGTGGGGAATGTTTGGCGTAGTAGTCGGAGTAGTATTCGGCGCAGTTATGTATCTCTTGATCCAGCTGCCCACACTGGCAAGCTTGCACAAACTTCCCGCGCTCACGAGAGCCGTTGACTGGATTACGACCAAGCGTGTCGTGCTACTGTCACTGCCGCGTACATTAGCATCATCTCTTTCCAATCTTACCTTTCTCATGATGAGTGCGATCGCGTCACTCCTCGTCGTAGGATCAATTTCTATATTCCAGTTTTCATACAACATCCAGACGACACCGCTCATGATTATCGGTATCTCATATGCAGTCGCGGCGTTCCCGACAATGACCCGCCTCTTTGCAGAGAAACAAACCAAGGAATTTGTCGACATCGTACATCGTGCTACGCGCAATATTTTCTTCCTCTCCATTCCGGCAGCGCTCTTTCTCATCGTGCTGCGTGCACAGGTCGTCCGTGTATTGCTCGGTTCAGGAGAGTTTTCATGGAACGACACACGACTAGTCGCAGCGTCGCTTGCGCTTTTCTGTATATCGATCACGGCACAGTGCATGATCCTTCTTTTGGTGCGGGCATTCTATGCGATGGGCAATACCAAGACCCCTCTCAAGATCAATATTGGATCGCTCGGTATCACGGCACTCTCCGCAGTTGGCTTGCTTGCGCTTCATAGCAAGGCGCCGATGTTCAGGGATTTCCTCGATAGTCTCTTGCGTATTGATGGTACGACTGGAGCAAGTGTTGTCCTGCTCTCATGCGCGTTTTCAATAGGACAGATCGTCAATGCGTGCTTGCTCTGGCGACAATTTCATCGTCACATGGAGGGAACGAAAGTCGAGACCACGGAAATGGGTCGCGCATTGTTCCACACGATCAGCGCAGCCATCATTGCGGCAGTTGCAGTCTACGGTATGCTGCTCTGGATCAGTGGGGGAGTAGATCAGGGCACATTCTGGGGCATTCTCGCGCAGGGACTCATCTCAGGAGTCGTCGGTATGGCGATCTACGGCATCACGCTCGCAGCGCTCAAAAACGAGGACATACGGCTCTTTACTGCGACACTCAAATCCAAGTTTTGGAAGCAACGACCACTTACACCCGAACAACCCGAACTCTAACTTATTTACCAAAATACCTTTAGAAATAAGGGTAGTTTTGCTTGACTTTTACTAAAAAATGTGCTATTATATAGACATCGTTCTTTCACGTTAAATTTCAGAAAATGAAAAAAATAATAGCACTCGTAAGTCTTGTACTCAGTATCTGTTTCGCTCACGCGCAACAGGCAAACATCAAACAGGTATTGTTTAGCGGAAATCTCATTCCCTCCGATAGTTTCAAACTATACATTGTGCCGCACATCCCTTCCAAGGTCGCTGCATCAGCAGCCAAGAAGGACATGACACCGGAGACACATGTATTGCCCAAGGCGATGAATATCAAGGAAATCGTTGCAACATACGGCGCACCCAATGCCATCGAACTGCAGGATATTCCTACCATCATTGCCAACTACGGCGCAGGGAAGTTTGATAACGTTCCACTCCTGACCGGAGTATGGAATGTTGCTGTTGTCGTACACAGGGCTCCAGGCAAGAAAGATGAAGAATACTTCGTCATCATTGCCTTCACGGAGGGTCACTGGTTCATCGATGCTTTCAAAATGGATCTTGCATTCAAGTTTGGGGCAGGGGCAAACTACGTCACGTACAAGTAAGCTTACAAAACATCATTTCAAGGCCGCTATCACAGCGGCCTTTTGTTTTCCCAAAAACCGCTTTTTCTGCTATAGTTTTGCTACTTTTATGGATCCCAAGCTCATACGAAACTTCTCTATTATTGCCCACATAGACCATGGCAAGTCAACGTTGGCTGACCGCATGCTCGAGGTGACGGGTACTATTGAGGCGCGCAAGATGCGCGACCAGGTGCTCGACTCGATGGAGCTCGAGCGTGAGCGCGGTATTACGATCAAGATGCAGCCTGTCAGAATGAAATATAAACATGCTGGCTCAGACTACATGCTCAACCTCATCGATACCCCTGGCCACATCGACTTTTCATACGAAGTATCGCGGGCACTCAAGGCCGTCGAAGGATCATTGCTGCTGGTAGATGCAACGCAGGGCGTGCAAGCCCAGACACTCACCACACTCGAGATGGCACGCGAAAGCGGACTCGTGATCATTCCAGTCATGACCAAGGTAGATAGTCAGCTCGCTCGTCCTGATGATATACGGGTTGAGATATCAGAGCTACTCGACTGTGATCCATCTGATGTCATGGCAGTATCAGGCCGTACAGGAGAAGGTGTGGCAGAGCTTCTCGCGACGATCATCGAGCGCATTCCTCCGCCAACTATTCCTATTGAGAGCGACACCCCACAAGGACTTATCTTCGACTTTTCATATTCCAACCACAAGGGCGTGATTATATTCACCCGTCTGTATCAAGGCAAAGTAAAGAAAGGCGACGAGCTTATATTTGCCGCGTCGAGACAGAAATTCAGCGTACTCGAAGTAGGAGTATTTATTCCTGAAGCCACCGCCACTGACGAGCTCGTTGCGGGATCGATCGGATACATTGTCACTGGTATCAAGCAGCCGGGTATTGCGGCGGTAGGAGATACGATCACGAGCTTCCGCAATCCACTGCCAGCGCTCGAAGGCTACGAACAGCCACGGCCTGTGGTGTGGGCATCTATTTATCCCGAGAGTCAGGACGACTTCGAAGAACTCAAGCTCGCGCTTGGGAAACTTCGTCTATCTGACTCATCATTCAGCTACGAAGAAGAAGTATCAGGAGCACTCGGTCGTGGGTATCGCTGCGGATTCCTCGGCATGCTGCATCTGGAGATTATCACCGAGCGTCTGCGCCGTGAGTTCAGTCTCGAACTCATTGTGACGCTGCCGTCTATCACGTACAACGTTACCGTACGAGGCAACAAGGAAGTCGTCGTGTATTCACCGCACCTCTTCCCCGATGATGGCACCGTGCTCAAAGTCCGCGAACCATGGGTGACTGCTGATATTATTTGTCGGCTCGATCAGGTAGGGGCGCTCATGCCATTTCTCTACACCCACGAAGCTGAAGTGCTCGATGTTGCCAACTTCGCGCACGATCGATCGAGAGTACATTGCTACATGCCACTACGCGAGCTCATGCGCAATTTCTTTGATGAGCTCAAGAGTCTGACGAGTGGCTACGGATCAGTCTCGTACGAGATCACTGATATGCGCGAAGCTGATGTCACGCGCATGGATGTGGCGATCGGAGATGAGATACAGCCAGCGTTCACACGCATCGTCTCTCGACGCCGAGTGGACGAAGAAGCTGAAGCCATGACTGACAAGCTCGAGAAGGTAATGCCTCGCCAACAAGTGGAAATGAAAATTCAAGCTAAGGCCTTCGGCCGCATCATTGCATCCAAGACGCTCAAGGCCTTCCGCAAGGACGTGACGGGGCACCTCTACGGAGGGGACGTCTCACGCAAAAATAAGCTCTTGGACAAGCAAAAGAAGGGAAAGAAAAAGATGCGGGAGCACGCAAGCGTGAATATTCCGCACGACGTCTTCATCAAGGTGATGAAGCAGGGCGACTAGCGAAGGAGTGGAGCGAGGGTGAAGATGAGCATGCTCAGGATGACGAAAATACCGAATACCTTGAGCCACACATTTGCTCGCTTTCTGTTATGATTGAATAGCATATCTGTGTATCCTACCAAACCATGGCCAAAACGCAATTCACCAAAACCAAGCAACACCTCTCTCCCAAGCGACTTCTCGCCGCGCTCGTAGCATTGGTTGCGGTATTTCTCCTCCTCACGTCAGTCGTCAGTGTTGCGCAGAAATATTTCGCAACCCGTCGGCATATCAAGGAGCTCGAACAAGAGAAACTCGCACTGGAAGAAAAACAGCAGTCACTGAAGGAAATGAACGACTATCTCGCTACTTCTGCCGGTACGGAGCAAGTGCTTCGTCAGAAATACAATGTGGTGAAGCCAGGCGAGGGGATCATTGTCGTTGCTGATACTGACACCACGGTGCCGCAAGTTGAGCATCGGTCCACTGTCAGACGCTGGTGGGATGCCATTCTCTCGGGTCTAGGGGTCAAAAAGGACTAGCTTGACCACCGTGATATACTAGAAATATATGAAAGACATCATCATCTACAGCACCCCCAATTGCCACTTTTGCAACCTTGCCAAGGAGTTTTTCAAGGCTAATAACCTCGCCTATACCGAGCATAATGTTGCAGTAGAGATAGATAAGCGCACTGAAATGATCGATCTCACTGGCCAGCTCGGCGTACCAGTCATCAGAGTGGGAGACGATATCACTGTAGGGTTCCAAGAGTCGCACATGAGGCAACTTTTGGGAATGGCGTAAGCTAGCCCTCATAGTTCAATGGATAGAACAGTCCCGTCCTAAGGGATTGATGTGCGTTCGATTCGTGCTGAGGGCACCTGTTGACATAATTTTTTATATTTATTACTCTACCTTTAATAAAGTTTTTGTTTCAAATGCAGGGCCGGGTTATGAGACCGGCCTTTTTTATTTGCTATACTATACCTATGATAGATACTGATCTCGACGCGCGACTCAAAACAATGGAAAAGCAGATGAACGAAATGCACGACGTCGTCATGCACATGCGACGCGCACAGATAGTGGCTCGCAACCGCAAGATTCTCTACTGGCTTGTGATCATCATTCTGAGCCTCATTGCGTACTACTCCATCAAGCCGTATCTCCAGCAGCTCCAGTCGCTCACCGACACCACAAGTGACTACGGTGACCTCATTAAAACGCTTAATGAGTAGGTTGCCCAAACGCCTATTTTCGGGTATAACATACAGACCAACCATCCATATAAGGCAAAGCCTTTTCTGGCTGGCATTCGGATGATGTGTCAAAGTAAACTTTGCCACACGATCCTCATTTGCTCAGATAGCTCAGTTGGTAGAGCATTCCCCTGAAGAGGGAAGGGTCGCCAGTTCGAACCTGGCTCTGAGCACCATGAAACATAAAACCACCGATGTCGGTGGTTTTATGTTAGATAGATTTAATCTTCAAATGCGTTCTTCGTCGCTTGTCTACCTTTGGCATCTTGATGATGAGCATGCCGTGGCGTTCAATGGCTTCGGCTGAGTCGATCTCGACTTCTTCGGGGAGATCCACAACACGTTCAAATGCGCCCCAGTAGAGCTCACGGACGTGATAGGAGTCGTTGGGGATGCCTTTGGACTCTTCACGCTTGCCAGAGATAGAGACGACGTCGCGAGTAATGTCGATAGTGAGGTTCTCGGGGAGCACTCCGGCGATCAGTGTCTGGATGATGATTTCGTTTTGCGTCTCGTACACGTCCACGGGAAGCTCGCCGACCTCTTCGGGAGGGGTTAGGCGCTTTTTATCAGCATGAATCTCTTCATTGATATGGAGTTCGCGCTTTTCGCTTGCGGGAAGGCGGATTTCTTTCTTGGCTTCTTCTCTGACATCGAGTTCATCGGTATCGTCAAATCGGAGGTTGCCGGCGAGGCGTTCAAAAAATGATGGTTTTTTCATAATGGAGCTAATGCCCGAGGAGGGTATCTGCGGAATTTTTCGAGAATCACGTGACTAATAATCGCAACGATCCACAAGTATCCGTAAATCTGAAGAAAACTTGCAGTGTCGTTCTTAAGTATAAAAAAGTTGAACGTACTATGCAAGAAGATCGCGCCCGCAAGTCCGACCAGCATCCCAAATCCACGGAGTATCTTGGGTGACAAGGTGATCACAATACCGATGAAACATGACGCGATCGCGTGCAGCAGCGTTGATCCAAAGAATCTGAGACCTCCGGTGAGGAGACTTGCGGTGACATTGAAGCTCGCAGCTGGCTGGAGTACATAAAAGATATTCTCGAGTGCTGCAAATCCAAGCGCGACTGCGATCAGGTACATGGCAGGGTCGAGGGCGTCATTGTCATAGTCGCTTTTCCAGGCGACGAGATAGAATACGCCGAACTTGAGTATTTCTTCGATGCCGGCCCATACTGCAATGCGAGTGCTCGGATCAGTAACGGCATCCTTGAATGCGTTCTGGAGGAATGTTGCAAAGAACACACTCGCTCCGCCAAGTATGAAGCAGAGAATAATAAGGCCGAAAGGTTCCGGTCGTTCACGATCGAGTCTGTGCCAAAAAATCAGCCAGATAATAGAAGGCAAGATGCCTATGAGGATTGCCCAGGTTGTTGGACTGTAGATGAAGGCCATGATGTTGTCATCAACAGTGTATCATTTCCCAATGATTCCCACAGCGCTTCAGTAACGAATGGCATGAATGGATGCAACAGTTTTAATGATCCTTGGAGAATATAGTAGAGCGTTGCACTATAGCCTGGCTCTTTTTTGCTCATCTCCAATATCTCATCCGCAAATCGCGTCCAAATATAGTTGTAGAGTGACTCTGCTGCTGTGTGCAGACGGAATGCATCGAGATCTGCGGTGATAGTTGCTGCAAGCGTATCAAATTCTTGCTTCAAGTCTTGCTTGATATCGCCAGAGTTTTCTTGGGACATGACGAATCGTGTGATATTCCAGAGTTTGTTTGCGAAGTGCTTCTGGCCCTTGATCTTGTCCTCAGAAATTTTGGAGTCAGTTCCTGGAGCAGTTCCGAATACGAGCGCCATACGTCCGGCATCGGCGCCATACTTTGCAGCGATCTCAAGTGGATCCATGGCGTTACCGAGAGACTTCGACATTTTCTGGCCCTTTGCATCACGAACGAGTCCGTGGAAATACACGGTGCTGAATGGAATAGTACCGAGCGCGTATTTGGTCATGAGGATCATGCGAGACACCCAGAATGGCAAAATATCATAGCCGGTTTCGAGTACGTCTGTAGGGTGATAGATTTGGAGATCTTGTGTCTGCTCAGGCCAGCCAAGCGTTGAGAATGTCCAAAGACCCGATGAAAACCACGTATCAAGCGTGTCTTCGTCTTGCACCCATCCTTCATCAGTCGGCGCTTCAATACCCGTATAGATTTCTTCCCCCTTGTACCACACTGGAATGCGATGCCCGTACCAGATCTGTCGAGAGATACACCAGTCACGGAGGTTATCGATCCAGTGGAAATATACCTTCTCAAAATAATCGGGAATGATTTTGATGCCATCTACTCGGATTGCTTCTTGCATGAGTTGCTTGAGTGTTTTGCCACCATGTTTGGCGATAGATTTGTTTACGTCAATAAACCATTGGAGTTTGGGAAGAGGTTCAATGATGCCGCCTGTGCGTTCCGCTGTCGCAACGTTTTGATCTAGTACTTCTTCTTTTTCAATAAGATTTTCTTCTTTCAACCAATTCACAATTGTTTCGCGAGCCTCCAATACTTTCTTGCCCATGAGACGTTCATCGCCAACAGTCATCTTGGCATATTCATTGATCACTTGTGGACGATCAAGGTTGTGTCGATCTGCGATCTCCCAGTCAGTCATGCTGTGCGCTGGAGTCACGCCGAGTGCTCCTGTGCCGAAATCTTTTTCAACTTCTTTGTCCGCAATGATCTTAATATGAATAGGTACGCCACAAAATACTGTGTCGTATTCTTTGCCGACGAATTCTTGATATCGAGCATCATCAGGATGCACTGCCACTGCCACGTCGCCAACTTTGGTTTCTGGACGAGTAGTAGAGATGGCAATAGGGAAGTCTTTGGAGTACTTGAAGGTGTACATTGTCGCCTTGCGTGCCTCGTATACGATCTCATCATCAGAAATGGTTGTCTGACCTTTAGGGTCCCAGTTCACAATGCGGTGCCCACGATAGATGAGGCCATCGTCATACATCATCTTGAATACAGTGCGAACTGCCTTGGTACGAACTTCATCCAGTGTGAATGCTTCGCGTGTCCAGTCGCATGATGCGCCCATCACTTTCATTTGGTTTACGATCGTGTCATGACTTTCTTGTGCGAATGCATTTACTCGCGCGAGTAGTTCTTCTCGTCCGAGATCAAATCGTGATTTTCCTTCTTTCTTCTGAATTTCTTTTTCTACTTTAGACTGTGTGGCGATCGCTGCGTGGTCGGTACCAGGAAGCCACAGTGTGCGAAATCCCTGCATACGTTTGTAGCGGATCAATATATCCTGCACCGTGAGCATCATTGCGTGGCCCATGTGGAGTACACCGGTGACATTGGGTGGGGGAAGGACGATAGTGTACGGCTTGGCATCAGGCGCAATGAGACCGTCCTTGATCATGTTCTCAGGAGTGAAGTAGCCAGAGTCTTCCCATTTCTTATACAGGTGGGATTCTTCGTCTAAGGGGTTATACGGCTTCAAAAGCTTCTCTGGGATAGAGGAGGGGTTTTCCATTGCCTAATACTAGCAATTTTAAGGGGATTTGGGGAGAGTTATTGACAAAACATAATATAATGATATTGTTTTAAAAAACTAAACTATAAAATTATGAAAATTAGCACTAATGAGGCTTTGTATCCTCGCGAACAAGTTCATTTTCAAAAAGCAAAAAAAGAATTACTGGGCAATATAGTTGCATTAATTATGATGCTGATACTGTTTGCCGTATTATTTATAACGGGCACCGTTGCGATTGTAGTAGCGAATAAATTTGAGTATTCAGATTATGTGAATATGGCTGGCTTTGCACAAACCATAATCGCAGCAGTTTTATTCATATTCGCCTTTGTGCCTGCTTACTATAAAAAAATTAACAGTTTCTTTATTCTTAGGGAAGATTTTAAAGAAAGGATCAAATTGAGAACTCCCGCAAATTAAAAATTCTATAAAGAAAGATTTCCATCCGCTTTTAGTTCACTAGAAGCGGACGTTTTTATTTTGTCTGAAATTATTTGTGTCATCGCAGCAAGTCCGATCATGACTGCATTATCAGTCGCAAGCCATTGCTCAGGGAATAGTACTGTCGTTTGTGGAAGTTTCTTTGCGACTGCTTTCGTAAGCTCTGCGCGCAGATATGTGTTGCCGGCAACACCACCACCAACAATGATAGTTGGAGTATTGTGCTTAGTTGCTGCATCAATTGTTTTTTTGGTGAGTACTTCAATTGCTGCATCTTCGAATGCTGCGGCAAGCGCGAGCTTCTCTTCATCAGTCAATTCGCGTTTATTCCCTTCAGTAAGATCGCGGATCGCATAGAGTGTGGCGGTCTTGATACCGGAGAATGAGAAATCATAATCGCCTGAGTGAAGCATGGGACGAGGAAGTACGAATTGATTTGGTATATCTTTTTCTCTGAATTCCTTCGCAAGTTTTGACACTGCGGGACCGCCGGGATATGGAAGTCCGAGCATGCGTGCGACTTTGTCGAAGGCTTCACCGACTGCGTCGTCTCTTGTCTGACCAATTTTTTTATATGATCCAAAATTTTCTGTAAGTACGAGCTCAGTATGTCCGCCAGAAACCAAAAGTGACAATACAGGAAATGCGAGCTCACTGAACTTATATTCTTTTTCCGCAACTTTCTCGATCGCTGCAGTAACGACGTGCCCCTCCATGTGATTGATCGGAATTACGGGAATATTCCACGCGACTGAGAGGGCTCGTGCCGCATTGATGCCCACCCATAGTGCTGGCTCGAGTCCTGGACCAACAGTCACGGCGATGTAGTCAATATCAGGCTTCTGATAAAAGGCAAAAAAAGGGGAGAGATGCTCCTTGAGGGTTGTTTCCTTCTCATCCAGGAAGGAGAGATCGGGGAGCGGTTGCTCAGCGTCTACCGCGTCGAGCATATAGGCCTCATCGAGCGCAGTCTGCACGAGGAGTGTGATTTTCTCGGCATGGGCGCGTTTGGCCATGGCAGGGAATACTCCACCGTACTGGGCATGGAGCTCAATCTGAGAGGCAAGGGCGTTTCCGAGCAGGCGAATAGTGTCGCCGTCGCGCTCGAGTACGCAAATACCTGTTTCGTCGCAGCTGGTCTCAATAGCCAAGATTTTCATACCCGACACTATACCAGGATATTGTGTTTTGGAGAAGATGTGGTAATGTGATCAAAAACCAAATCGACAATGAAACATAATCTATTAATTCTGACAGATACCCCACTCGTAGAAGTGAATCTGGATAGGGTCATTCGCCCTGTATTTGAAAATATGTGCAAATGCTTTAGTGTAAACAAAGTTAAATTTTTGTCCTCAAAGTTATGGCTGTATGCCGAGGATGATATAAGTAGAAACATTGATTTTTTCAATGAAGACTTACTAAAAGCAAAAAACAATGATGTGATGTACGTTGCACCTTGGTGCGTACGTGAATTTAAAGATATTAAAGAAATAATTAATGAAGAAGATTATTTCATAATTATGTTAAATTCAATAGCCTATTCAGACTTTCTGAAACACGTACCGAGCACTGCTTTAAATTTAACTCTGAGTACTTCCGGTATTGCCCCGGAGCATAATGCCGAATTAATTTTTCATTCTTTTAACCTTCAAAAAAGCCTCATGATATGAGGCTTAAAATTTTGCTATAATCCCTCCATGACTACCTGGCAGGAGAAAGACAACAAGCTCGTACGGGAATATGAATTCCCGACATTCATGGAAGCGATCGGCTTTATCAACAAAGTCGCAGCTATCGCAGACAGACTCAACCATCACCCCGAAATCCACAATATTTATAATAAAGTAATACTCTCACTATCTACTCACGACGCAGGCGACATTGTCACTGACCAGGATCGTGAGCTTGCTCGAGCAATAGACGCTATATGACCGAGATACATCACAAAATAAAAGCATTCGTAAAAAAGGATTTCTTGATCCGTTCATTGGTTGTGCTCGCACTCGTCATACTGATCATTGGAGAAGTGACCGTACTCATCCAGGATTTCTACACGACGCATCAAAGCGGCGGTATCAAGCCGCACGAGGCATCTGAGCGACGGATCGAACCATGGATGACGTTCAACTACATCAACATTTTGTTCAACCTCCCGTCGGACTATCTCCGCGATCGCCTCGCCATCAAGGACGAGCGCTATCCCAACCTCGAGATCCGCCGATTTGCCAAGGAGCAGGTGATCGAGCAAGACTTCCTCATCAAACTCATAACTACCGCCATCGACCAATACGGCGAACGCTAACTATGAACACTATTATCCATGCCATCTTGCCCTTCGTTCTCCTGTACAAATACTGGGCACTGTTCGGCATTACATTTATCGCGGCATTTTTCTTGCCGATCCCTCCCGGGACGATTATCATGGCGTCTGCCGCATTTGCATATCAAGGATACCTCGATATCTGGTGGGTATTCGCCATTGCCACGCTCGGCAATATTGTCGGAGACAATGCAGGATACTGGATCGCGCGACGCTATGGACGCCCGGTGCTCTATCGCATCGGCATGCGCAAGGTACTCGAGTCGGCTCGATACCAAAAGATAGAGAACAGGATCGTGAAGCGTCCCGGATTTCTTATATTCATTAGTCGGTTTGAAGTATTCACCAACCTCGCCGTGAACTTGATCGCGGGACTGGGGAAGGTGCCGTACCGCAAATTTTTATTCTTTGAAGTGATCGGAGAAGTATTCCAAGTCGTGCTCTATGGCTCACTCGGCTATTTCTTTGGGAGCAACTGGCAGACATTGAGCTCTATCATCGGCCGCACGCTTCTCGTGCTGATCATCGTCATTATCCTATTTGTCATTATCTTTTGGAAAAGAATTACGAAGTAAGAAAAGGGGCGGGCGGGATAATTGATATATTGACATTTCTTGAACATAATATATAATGTGACAAAATTATTATTATGTATAAGACTGAAAATTCTGAACTTTTACAAAAAGTTTATAAAAATTACGAGGACCACTTTATGGTCCAAAACAACATCAAAGAACTGCTTACCTTTGTTGAAATGAAGTCCTTGATTGCTGATCGCGAGTTTTTGCACACTATCAGACTGACGGACGCATTGCCTCTGTATGCCAGAATATTATTTTTAGAATCAATCAATGCGCTTTGTGTAGAATCTGGAAACAAAAATGAAACGCTACAGCGCTTCGTGTTGCAGATGATAGTAGAACTTGAGACAACAGCAAAATTTAAGGCAAGTTTGCAAAGTAAATTTTTGACCGATTGGCTAAGACTGGAGCTGCTTCCGTCGTCAATGCTTGATGAGGATACTTTGTACAGAATGTGTAACGACACGCAATTGGATCAGTACAATGCAGTAAAAGCTCTCCGGATCTTGAAAGAACGAAAAAAGCAATAGGTAGTTTGGGTAGGTTAAAGAGTATTGGATAACATATCATCCAGTACTCTTTTTGTTTTGATTTACATTTTGGTATGATAGTCCCATGAATCCCCGAGAAACACGCATCGTTTGGTTCCTGTTGCGATTTGGTGTAGCGTTTACGTTTCTTTTTGCGGCAATATCTGCGTTCGTAAATCCATCTCCATGGCTCTCATATTTCCCCTCATTTCTCCGGACTATGATGAGTGATGCAACACTGCTCTATATGTGGGGTGGGGCGGAGATCGTGATCGGTGTCTGGATACTCAGCGGCAAGAAAATATTCATTCCCAGCATCATGGCAGCAGGGCTTATGCTCGGCATTTTCATATTTGACTTCGGGTCTATCAAAGTAATTTTCCGCAACGTCTGCATCCTCTCGACCTCTATCGCGCTTGCCATCATCACCAACCCTCACTATCGATTCCATTTTGTACACGAGAAGCACGAGGCGACTGAGGTACATACACCGATCAAAGAGATAGACTCTTGACTTTTTTATTTAATGTGATAGATTCACTGAAATTCATAAAATCGTAAACCGAACAGCAATGTTCATTAAATTTTATTGTTATGACAGACTTTAGGACATTAGGTTTTTCAGAGGGTTTAGAAAACATCGTTAGAAAATCCGAAAACCTTACTACTATCAGGAAATTCCGACCGGAAGCCCATTCTTTCAAGAAAGGCGAAACCTTTATCGGGCAATTTGATGAGGAGGACGTTAAAGTACTTTTCACTGCCACGGAGGACACCGTAACCAAAACATTTGAAAGCCTTAGTCCCGCAGAAATAGAAAAGGAAGGCTATAAAAATTCAGACGAAGCCTTTGATAAGATGAAAGAGTATTATAATGATTTACAACCGGGAGATACTATGGCGATTATTACGTATGAAGTTTACAAAGTAGAAGGCGTGCCGGTGGTTCAGACCATTGGAGGATAGCCGGGCAACACAGTGATGATGAGGAAGAGGTTAAAAGCCTCTTCTTTTTTATTTCCCAAATTTGTGACCCTACGGGGAATCGAACCCCGATTAACGGCTTGAAAAGCCGGCGTCCTAACCGTTAGACGATAGGGCCATGTGCGTACCATTGTACAAATTTTCTGTAAAAAATCAAGAAACCGCCACGACGGCGGTTCCATAAATAATGTTCAATCCATTCAAGCGGCGGAAACAAGGTAAGTCTTCAACTGCTTCATTGTGATAAGGCGCTCATCCAAGGTGACTCCAAAAAGATGTTTGGTATTTTTGTTATTGGAATCATGATGATAAAAACCGGGGCTGTTCTGGATCAGTTCTTTAAAGATTATTTCCCAAACAGGACGTGGAGCAATGTTCCACATTTTTGCTTTGGAAAGTAGGTTTTCAGAAGCTTTCAGGAGCCTGTCCCAGTATTTGAATATATTTGATGAAGATTGCTCTTCGTCAAAACCAAATACTGAGAAGCTAACCGGAATGTCATCGTTGCCATAAGTTATTTGCTCGCCATCATTTCTGCGAAGAAAAAGGCGTTGAGCAAAGATGGGCTCCAAATCTGCTATGCCCATAAAATGTTCTTCCTGAGCCTTTTTAGGAAGTAAAATCTTACTGCCTTCGGATGGGGATTCTACGAAATCGAAGAAGGCCATTTTTGAATTTCTGAAATTGCTTGTGCTGAGAGGTGAACCTTTTGGGTTGTACATAACATTGTTTTTAATTGGAAAATGAGGTTTTCGAATACATAGTAACACAATTTGTAAAAAAAGCAACTCCCGTCGTCAGGTAGAATAAATCGTGATATAGTATGAATTCTAAAGCGCGGTTAGCTCATATGGTTAGAGCGCAGCATTGACATTGCTGAGGTGACAGGTTCGATCCCTGTACCGTGCACTAGGTAAAACAAATAGGAATCGAACCGTAGGTGCCTATTTTTAAGGAGCAAAGCGACTATAAAAATAGCGCATCTCGACCGAAGGGAGAGGCGATCCCTGTACCGTGCACATCCTACATTTCCAATAAAAAAGCCGAGGTAAAACCAACGGCATTTTTCTTGTGATACTTGTGTCCTGCAATCATCACATACAATCAAACAAAACTAAAAGAGCAGAATTGGAGGATAAAAAAAGAGGATGTAACTTGGCAGAAAACACCCTCCTTCATTTACTAACTATTAATTCTGATTCTATAATAGCACCTATCTATAGTCCTGTCAACTATTTCCCAGTTTTGAGCCAAACATACAGGTCTTCGATGGCTTTCACTGCATCTCCGGCGGCGATATTGTTCTGGTGGTAGAGGCCGTTGGTACAGTCACCAGCAGCCCAGACTCCGAGCATTTTGGTACGCTGATTCATAGAGTCGACAATGACCTTGCCGTCTTGGTCGATGGGCACGATATCCTTGGCCATGGCAGTATTGGGTATCTGGCCGATCTCGACGAATACTCCGCTTACAGGGAGTTCTATGGCTTCTGGGGCCTCCTTTTCTTTGTATATAACTGCTGACACAAATTTGTCGCCTTTGATTTGTACTAGATCTGTATTTTTGAGCAGGGTGACATTGGAGAGCTTGGTAACATTGTCTACGGTGATCTTGTCAGCACGATAGGTATCACTGCGGTGCAGCAATGTGACATGTGAGGCGTACTGTGAGAGCTGGAGCACTGCTTCGAGTGCCGCGTTACCACCACCGATCACGGCGACGGGCATTCCCGCAAAGAGCGGGCCGTCACAGGTCGCACAGTACATGATGCCCTTGTGTTCGAAGTCTGCAGCGCCAGGGACTTCGAGTTTGCGATGACTTGAGCCAGTGGCAATGAGAATGCTTCTAGTCTCTAGTGGGGCTGCTTCGCCGTCGATAGTCACTGTGAATACATCACCACTCTTGCCGAGCTGTGTGACGCGTTTGCCGATCTGGAGCGTGAGAGTATGGTCGGGCTTCGCGTATTCTTCGATATGAGTCTTGAGGTTCTTGGCGAGATCACTGCCACTGATAGTCGGAGTACCAATCCAGTTGAATATCGTATCTGATACTGATGATTGTCCACCGATTTCTTCTGCTATCAGTAATGTCTGTATTCGCTTGCGTGCCGCATAGACTGCCGCCGCGCACGCTGCTGGTCCGCCTCCAATAATGATGAGTTCGTATTGCATAGGCCTGTAGTATACAGGAGCAAAAAACAAAAAGCACACGATTTCTTCGGTCCTCGGTCTCCCTTCGCTTCGCTCCGGCCAGACACTCAGAAATCGTGTGCTTTTTGTTTTTTTATTATTACTTCTTATTTCGTCTTAGAAACGCTGGGATCGCGCCAAAGTTGTCGAGGTCTTCGTCTACGGAGTCAGTGTCAGCGATCTCTGCGTCAGCTGGCTTCTCAGGCTTCTGCACCATTGGGCGCTCTTCTTGTGCCACACGTTCAGCAGCTTGTTCTTGACGGTTGAAGAGCTCACGACTGTTGGGGTTGAAGAGCGTGCCTTTCTTGCTGGTCTCACTAGGGAATCCAGTTGCGATGACGGTGATCTTGATTTCGCCTTTCTTGATACGTTCGTCGAGAATGGTACCAATGATGACGCGTGCGTCCTTGTCGATACTCTCGGTGATAACCTTCGCGGCGTCTTGGAATTCTGCCATCGTGAGATCGTCGTTACTAGAGATTGCAAAGAGTACACCCTTTGCACCGTTGATAGAAATATCGAGGAGTGGGGAGTTGATGGCTTGGATTGCGGCTTTCTCTGCGCGTCCGTCGCCCTGTGCAAATCCGACACCCATGAGCGCGGTTCCCGCGTCAGTGAGGACACTCTTCATGTCGGCGAAGTCAACGTTGATGATACCTGGAGATGCAATGAGTTCTGAGATGCCTTCCACAGCTTGTCGAAGGACTTCGTCACACTTTGCGAATGCGTCCTTGAACGTAGTGTCCTTGCCAGCGATTGCAAGCAAGCGATCGTTGGGGATGACAATGATCGCATCGACTTCGCGTTCGAGTTCTTCGATTGCTTGTTCTGCAATACGCATGCGCTGGTTGCCTTCAAAGAAGAATGGCTTGGTCACCACAGCTACAGTGAGAATGCCTTGTTCCTTGGCCTGACGTGCAACGATCGGAGCGCCGCCGGATCCGGTACCGCCTCCCATTCCGCACGCAATGAAGACCATATCCGCGCCTTTGACTGCGTCCTGAATTTCGGCCTTGGTTTCTTCGGCTGCGCGGCTACCAACTTCGGGGTTCATACCCGCACCGAGTCCCTTGGTGAGGTTCTTGCCGAGATGGATTTTCTTGTCGGCGAGCGAGTTGTGAAGATCCTGCACGTCAGTGTTCATCGCGATGAACTCAACTGAACGAACTTTGTTTTCGATCATATGGTTCAAGGCGTTTTTACCAGAGCCACCGATACCGATGACCTTGATGCGTGCTGCTGTTTCTATATCTGGGACGATTTTTGGCATATGGATATTCGTTTACCTCTCTTTCCGAAGAGGGAATTACTACACGACATATACTAGCAGACTGGCAAAAAAGGGCAATGAATATTGACAAAAAAGAAAAAGATTTCTTAATGAAATCTTGTTGGCTTACGGCATCAATTGTTTGAAAAAGTTTTTGATAGTCGAAAGGAATCCATCGGAGTCTCCAGGTCTCGGAGGTCTTCCTGGACCAGAAACACGATCGATGATACCCGTTGCCACACCATATGCCACAAGGAGTCGCTGATCCTTGGAAGTCTTCACACTTGTCTGTGTTGGCTGCGCGGGAAATTCCAAGAATCCAACTTTTGCGGGGATCTTCATCATTTGCCGCGCAACACTTTCGATCATACTCGTCTGCGCGCCACCACCAATGATAATCGCGCCGGCTGGAAGTAGTCCACTGCGGCCAATTTTTTTAAAATATTTATCAATCAGCTCAAATACGTCGGAGAGTCGTGCTTCAATGATTTCATCCAACTTCTTTTTAGACACCGTGCTAAATCCTACGACGCCAAGCTTGATGTTTTCTGCTTCTTCGGGAGAGACGCGAAGTCCGAGCGCGATGTCTTTCGTAATATCCGATGATCCAATACCGAATACATGGAGCGAAGTAAGTGATCCATTTTCAAATACTGACACTGACACCGTCTCCGCGCCGATGTCGACAAGCGCACAGCCGTAGTTGCGCTGGAGATCGGTGAGCAACAACTGCTCAGTCGCGATAGGAGTTGCAGTGAAGCTCGTGACTTTGACTCCGGCGTCAGTGACCACTGAGATGAGATCGTCGAGGTGCTGCTGGAGACAGGTAATGAAAAGGACTTTGACGTCGAGGCGGAATCCGTTGATGCCTTCGGGACGAGTAGGGAGTTCAACGCCATCAACTTTGAAATTCACCGGGAATGCGTGAAGGATAACTTTGTTTTTGAGTTCGACTTTGGCTTCTGCGTCGGCAATGGCCTTCTCGATATCGAGTTTGCCGATGACGGAGTCCGCGCGAGTCACCATTGCAGTACCAAGCGCGTACTCTGCTGCAAGTCCCACACCTCCGATCGCGAGGCTTGCGTGGCGGATGCGCATGCCACTCTCGCGCTCTGCATCAGCGAGTGCTTTCTTGAGGCCCTGTACTGCTTCGTCACGGCTCATGACGTAGCCATGGCGCATGCCGCGAGATGGTGCCACGCCAGTTGCGATCACGCGAGGAAACGGTGAGTCAGTCGACTGGTGTTCGCACACAACAACGCGGGTGAGGGATGTACCAATATCAATGCCGACTGCGATGTGTTGTTTCATTAGATGGTGTAGAGGTAGTAAAAAACGTTAGAAGTTGTTTTTCCTTACGTTCCATTGTACCTCCATGTTCCATTCCTTTCAAATGTAGCATGCTGTGGATGACAATAAATACAAGATATTTTTGCAAATCCATTCCAAATTCTTTGTACTGTTTGCGGATTGCGGACATGCACAGCACGATCTCTCCACTGGTTTTCGTCAAAGAAAATGAAAGCGTGTTGGGAATATAATCCTTGTTTCGATGTGTAATGTTCAATACCTTTGCTTTGGCGGGAGTGACGAATGCGATGGAGAGCTCGTATTTCTTGCCGAGGACTTTGTCCTTAATAGCGAGAAATGGCACCGAGGGGATAGTGCCATTTGAAGTAATAGATATATTGTGGAGTTCGAGTGTTTGCATAAGTGTTCGCTGTACCCTGGTACGCCCCCTTGCGTCTCGCAAGCTCGACGTAAGTGTCCGCTAAGTGTTCCCTTAGCTTCCCTTACATCTTCCCCAGCTTTTTGAGTCGTTCTACTTCTGCTCGGCGAGTGAGATTCTTGAGACGCATGTTCTTTTGCGCGAGCTTGGTAGTTGCGCGAGACGCGTAGCGGTTACCCTTCACTTTAGGGATGATTCCAGCTTCTTGCATCTTGCGTGAGAAACGGCGAATCAGGCTGAGCCCGTTTTCGTTGTTGTTTCGCTTGAGTTCTATATTAGTGATTGGCATGGGCGATATCGTACCATAGAGTGCTCAATGCTGCAATAGGGTAGTAGAGTAGAAATGAGATGGCCACAGGTTTTCCTGTGGCCAAATGGTGTGAATCCGTCTAACAATCTTCAATTTCTGCTTTTCCGTTCAGAAGGCCCATAATGCAATGATCATTCTCAGCTCCTCCTACAAAATAGATATACAATATATTTGCAGCCCATTTGTAGGCATCGATAATCAACAGATCGCCCGGAGAATTCTTTTGCTTAAAGGTAAATGGTCCATGGAGCTTTTCCAGCTGGTTGTCCCAAATGGAGATTCCTATGAATTCCGTATCATCATTAAAATGTTCAATGGGTAGGAAGCGATCATTGTTAAATGGTTCATTCTTCATATTGAAGAAACAACTTTTGATACGGGATATATTTTCCAGTATTGCTTCGAGAAGAAGCTCTGATTTGATTGGCATAGTATGGCGTTTTGATTTATTCCAACCTTACTATGACATCCAGGCTCTGTCTACAGTCGTTCAGGATTCTGCTCTACTTTGTAGGGGAAATGCAATGTGTCGAGAAATGTCGCAATATTCGTACCTTCGTCCTCTATATATGACAGTGGGCCCTTGATGATCCAGACCATAAGCACCTTCATTGAGCCAGGCGAGATGCGGCGTGGTGGGAGCGTGGAGATATCTGTATCAGTGAAGAAATTGTCGACGTACTCCTTGATCTTGTGGCGATGGCCTTCGGGAACGGTGATGGAAATTTTCACCAGCAAGCCATATGGCGGATAGCCGAGATCTTTGCGGGCCTTGAGCTCGTCGGCAATGATTGCGTTTATTTTCTGCGTCTCGAGTTGCTTGATGATGGGGAATGAAGGATTGCGGGTGCACACGATCACGCCAGTGCTTGAGAGCTCGTTGGCTTCCATGACGAGCCGCAGCGCTGTTTCAGTGGTCGAAAGTGCTGGGGTAGAAAGGAGGCGGTCGAAATATGGGAAGAGTGTGTAGTGAATGCCTTTGATGTACGGCAAGACTTTGGTCGTCCCTACGACGACTGCAAACTTCTTTTGTTGAATGCTCACGATCATGTCCTCTATTTCCTTGCTATCGGGAGTGAGGTCGTCATCGATCGCAAATACATTGGTATCTCCAACGAGTGACACCACTTCATCACGGATGCTCTCAGTACCGATGGCAACGGCGTTGATATTCCATGATCCACAATATGAACACAGGTGTGTCGCAGGAAGCGTGTCGCCGCAATGCGTGCAGACGAAGTATCGCTCCGATTCGCCATTGACCATGCGGTTGCGCAGTACCATTGGGAGTTCACAGGTGGAACAGGTAACGATCGTGCCACAGTCCGCACAGCGTGAGAGTGGCGCGACACCCTTGCGAGAGGTGTATATAAAGAGTCGGTACTTTTTCTTCTCAGCGTGGCGGATCAGATCCATCACTTCTGATGGCAGGACGGTGCGGTAGTGTTCGATCGGTACTATGTGGAGCTTGTCGGGCACGTAGGCGCGCGGCATGTGATCGGCGTGCAGACGTGAGAGTGTCTCAAATCGCGGCATAGTATCGCCCCAGGTGAGGTTGGTATTGGTGCAGTCACAGAAATGACGAATGAGTATTCGCAGATCAATACCGTATCGATCATTGGTCTTGTACAAACTACTGCTTTCATTTTCTGCAATGACGAGTCCGAGATCCGCGCGCGGGATCAAGAAAAATCCAGGAGTGACAAATACGAGCAGTGGCCGATCAGATGTCTTGATAAGGGAGAATGCGCTTCGCAGATTTTTCTTGGTTGTTTTGCTGTGTACGATCACGACATGCTTCTGAATGCCTTTCTCAAGCCGCGCCTTCCAAGTCTCGAGTGATCGAATAGTCGGCGCAACAAAGAACACGCTTTGCTTGGCAGCAAATGATGAGCGTATCATGCGTTTGTATTGATCAGTGCGATCGTTGACGGTAGCAGTGACAACGCTTTCTTCGTATGGAATAATTTTTTTCTCATACACGCTCAATACATCTGAGAGTTTCTCGCCATGCATGTATTCAAAGAGAAATTGCGGCATCACTGCGCCTGCGATCGCTCCAACTGGTGCCAGTGTTTGTGTGGATGTTGCCTGCAGCGCGGCAATTGCATGTTCGAAATATGAGAGATGTCCGAGCACTTGTCGGATCTTCTTGAGCGAGAACGCGGCTTGTTTGATCATGCTCTTGGCGTCGGCGAGCGCAATGCATTCGACGACGATACCGATGATGAGCTGCTTGCCAAAGGGGACTGAGACGAGGGTGCCCGGAGCCAATGCAGACGGAGAGTAGTAGGTGAGTACATCAAACGGAATCCCTCGGGCTATTGGGATGATGGTTGCTACATACATAAATGCACTATACTATTTGTACTACTATGTGGAAAGTTACCAAGAAAATAGGTATCGACCTCGGTACAACCAACACACTTGTCTATGTTTCTGGCAAGGGTATCGTACTTTCTGAGCCCACCGTCGTCGCCATTGACCGCACCAACAAGACGATCGTCGCCATCGGCCAAGAAGCCAAGGACATGATCGGCAAAACTCCCGACACCATATCTGTCTACCGTCCGATGCAGGACGGCGCGATCGCCGATTACAATATTACGTATGCCATGCTCAGATATTTCCTGACCAAGGCCCTCGGCAGAACTACACTCTTCAAGCCCGACGTACTCGTCTCAGTCCCCGCGGGGATTACCTCTACTGAACGGCGCGCAGTGGTGGAGGCGACAATGAAGGCGGGAGCAAAGAGCGCGATTATTGTGAAAGAGGCAGTGCTCGCGGCGCTCGGCGCGGGAGTGTCGATCAACGACGCCAAGGGGTGCATGATCATTGACTCTGGTGGCGGAACAACTGACATAGCAGTGATATCACTCGGAGGTATTGTCGCATCGACGTCAGTGAAGTGCGGTGGCAACAAGCTCGATCAGGCCATTATCGACTATATGAAGCGCTCATATAATGTATTGATCGGAGACCAGACCGCAGAAGAAGTGAAGAAGACGCTGGCGGCAGCATTGCCGGTCACGCCTGATGTCACTGGCGAAGTGAAGGGTCGCGACAGCGTATCGGGACTCCCGGTGACGCTCACTATTTCCACCAATGAACTCGTAAAGGCGATTGACTATGAACTCAAGCTCATCATCAAGGCGATCAAGAGCGTGCTCGAGCAGACTCCGCCAGAACTCGCGAGTGACATTATTGATAACGGCGTCGTCATGACTGGAGGTACCGCAGGACTCGCGCACCTCCCGGCACTCATCGAACAACAGACTGGTATCAAGGTACGCGTTGCCGAAGACGCATTCCACGCAGTGGTACGCGGCACGGGGATACTTCTCGAACATCTGGATGATTACAAGCGATCTATACTGCTCAAGCGATGATATCTACCGATACACTTCTCTCATACAGACCGCAGCGCACATTTCTCATACAAGGAAATGCGGCTCAGTATACTGAGCTCGTTGCGGATCTCGAAAATACATACGAATTTGTACACAGCGTTATCACATCGCGGTTTGCGATCGAGGATGCCCGCGCACTTGCAGCGTTTGCCATCGAAGGTGATGGTACGGAGCGTGTATGTGTAGTGTACTTTTCAGTATTCTCGCCAGATGCGGCACAGGTGTTGCTCAAGAGTCTCGAAGAGCCAGCAGAGCAGACAATGGTCGTACTGGTTACGCCATATCCATACACCGTGCCTATGACGATACGCTCACGTGTAGCATTGATCCAAAACGAACGCATCGAAGCCGCAGTCAATAAACTCACTCGCGCCCAAGCGCTCGACTATGTGAAGCGCGAACTTTCGAGCGACGCTGACGACGACGCCGCGACACGGCGAGCCAATGCAGTGGCACTGCTCGACCAGCTCGAGCAGCAGTGCAAGGGCAATGCACACAAGTCACAGACTATCTATGAAGCAAAGCATATGCTCTTTCATGCCAACATGCCGACGAAGGCCGTGATGGAATACGTAGTATCAGTAGTACTGTAGCCTCATTGATTTTCTAAATAAATACTGTATTGTAGGGAAAAACTACAATTATGAAAAAAATATTCATCGCAGGCCTATGCCTGTCATTAGTATTGAGTACCTTTGCTCAAGGTAAACCGTATGGCGGACCCACCGGAAACACTGCTAGCCGTGAATATCCTGAACAAGTTGATACACCCTGGACATTGAAATATTTCACCGCAGTAGTAAATACGGACAAAACTGTTGCCAAACCCATCACATTACGCGTATTGCGCAATGTCCCTAATGTGCTGGTCTGCATGCCAGTTCGGAACAAAACAAGAATACCGGGTGATACGACTTTTCGTGACGTGGTAGTAACTGAAAAAGATTTGCGCACAGCGATCAATCTGTTCATGAGCTCCGAATTCGGTATGAAAAGTGGATCGTATAATATTGAATGTAGGTACACGCCGGACAAAAAGTCCATACGGCACTGCGTCATAACCAGTAGAGAAATTATGAAACCAAAAAAAGTCACTCTCAAAAAGAGTGATTTTTTTATGGTATAGTATCGTCATGTACAACTTAGACACCTTCAAGACCGAGGCCAAGCAGGCAGAAGAATGGCTCACCAAGGAATATAGCCAGCTCCACACTGGTCGCGCGGCTCCTGCGCTCCTCGACGGAGTGCAAGTCGAAAGCTACGGTGCGCTGCAGCCGCTTAAAAATGTCGCGAGCATCACCATCGAAGATCCCAAGACGTTGCGTGTCGTGCCGTGGGACAAGAGTCAGATCAAGGATATCGAACGAGCGCTTCATGGTGCGAACCTCGGCTTCTCAGTAGCGGTAGATGATGCGGGTGTGCGGGTGATCATTCCGGCACTCACCACTGAGACTCGCACACAACTCGCCAAACTCGCCAAGGACAAGCTCGAAGACGCGCGTATCACCGTGCGCAAGGCTCGTGAGGCAATGCAGAACTCACTCAAGGATCAGAAGCTGCCCGAAGATACATTCCACAAGGCCAAAGATGATCTGCAGAAACTCGTCGACGCGGCGAACACAACACTTGAAGCACAGCTTTCGAGAAAGGAAGGCGAGATCATGAGTTAATCTGTAATGGTCATCATTCTATTTATCGTCGTATTGCTGGTAACAGTCCTCGTGCATGAGTGGGGACACTTTATTGCGGCAAAGAAGAGCGGCATGCTCGTAGAGGAATTTGGATTTGGCATTCCGCCCAAGCTATGGGGCTGGAAGAAAGGGGAAACCACATACTCTATCAACGCATTGCCGATCGGAGGTTTTGTAAAAATCGCCGGAGAAAATGGCGAGGATATGAACGTGCCCGCAGATCGACAGTTTGAGTCCAAGCCGTGGTATCTCAAGAGTCTGGTATTGCTCGCAGGAGTGATCTGCAATTTCTTGCTCGCAGTCGTGCTCTTTGCTATTGCGTATACGGTCGGCATGCCGGGAGTGACTGATGGTGGAACACCGACAGTGATATCCGTGGTGCAGGGAAGCCCGACAGCAGACTCCGGGATTGCAGTGGGCGACACGATCCAGTCAGTGGCAGTAGATGGCAAGACAGTAGACGTACTCGATACGGAAAAAATTCATGATGCCATACAAGCCGGCAATAAAGATGTGACTATTTCCTATACTCACGATGATCAACAACAGGACGCAACCCTTATACCAACAGAAACTGATGGCAATCGCATGATTGGTGTTGCTATTGAGTCTATCGGAGTTATCAAACAGCCATTTTTTGCGGCGTTGGGATCTGCGTGGCGGCAATCAGTATCGCTCACGGGCAATATTTTCTCCGCGATCGGCACATTGGTCGGCAATCTCTTCACGGGGCACGGATCTGCAGAAGGGTTGATGGGTCCAGTCGGGCTCGCGCGCGAAGTAGGGAATGCCGCAACATTTGGGTTGGCATATTTGCTCGCATTTACTGCCACAATCTCGCTCAACTTGGCCGTACTCAACGTGCTGCCGTTCCCAGCGCTCGATGGAGGGCGACTCATTGTGGTCTGGGGAGAGGCTATCACACGACGCAAATTCTCTCCCACAGTAGTCGGTCTCATTCATGGCATCGGATTTCTCCTTTTGATCGGACTGATGGTATTTCTAACCGTTGGGGATATCAGGAAAGCTCTATAAACCCTTATAAATAAAGGGTGATTTACCACTTGCCAAAAGTTTGACTTTTTCTACATCCATGATAGAGTAAGTTCATAGCAATTAGCTACATAAACACACACCACATATGCCAGTTATTAGTTTCAAACCAAAACAAGTCACCAAACGCCTTTTGTCCAACCTCCAAGACCGCGCGTATGACATCATCGTCAACCGTTATGGTCTGACTGACAATGCCGACACCAAGACTCTCGAAGCGATCGGCAAGAAGTACAACATCACTCGTGAACGCGTTCGCCAAATCGAAAACGCAGCGCTCGCAGCAATCCGCAAGAGTGATAGTTTCAAGGCTGAACACAAGACATTTGCTGAACTCAAGGCATTGATCGAAACAACTGGTGCAGTGGTGCACGAAGACGATTTCCTCTCATTTATCTCAAAGGATAAATCCGTACAAAACCATATTCGCTTCTACCTCGTCCTTGGCGATGATTTCAAAATGATGAAAGAAGACGAGCACTTCAATGCTCGATGGACCGTGGATGAAGAGCTCTCCGAAGTAGTGCACGAAGCACTCCACAGCGTGTATCGCACACTCGATGACAAGGAACTTCTCTCAGAAGAAGACCTTGTTGCTCGATTCCTCAAGGAAGTCAAAGATGTCGCAGACCAATACAAGAACGAAGAAATCGCGCGCCGATGGTTGAAAATTTCAAAGAAAATCGCCAAGAATCCGCTCGGTGAATGGGGTCCAGCGCAAAGTCAGAATATCAAGACTCGTGGTATCAAGGACTACGCATTCTTGATCATGCGCAAGCACGGATCTCCAATGCACTTCCGTGAAGTCGCAAAGGCAATCCAAGACACCTTTGGCAAGAAGACTCATGTAGCAACGACGCACAACGAGCTCATCAAGGACGCGCGCTTTGTGCTTGTGGGACGTGGTTACTACGCGCTTGCTGAATGGGGATACAAGCCTGGCATCGTACGCGATGTGATCAAGGAGATCCTTATCAAGGAAGGTCCGCTTTCCAAAGAAGATGTGATCGACCGAGTGCTCAAGGAACGATTCCTCAAGAAAAATACTATTTTAGTAAATCTCCAAAACGCAAAGTACTTCAAGAAAACTGCTGACGGACGATATACCGTAGCTAAATAAGAAGAATAACCAACAACCCTCTTCCAAGAGGGTTGTTGCGTGATACACTAGATCTATATGGCTGACGCACCGAGTGGAGGAGGAAAGTGGGAAACATTTGAAATTGTCATTGTTATTATTTTGATTGGCGGCATACTCATGAAGCTTACTGGCGCAAGCGTTACTTCTACTACTACTTCATCTGACACGACTGCTCCCAAGCCAGTCGTGCAGACCAAACCAACTCCAACTCCTCATGAAGCGTGTGGATTGACGACTACGAGTCCCGCATCGCTCGCAAAAGTTGCATCCAGTGTCACCGTCGCCGGGACCATCACTGGATGCAACTGGGTTCCTAATGATGACATTGCGCTCTACGCGCAAGTCGTTGATGCGTACGGCAAACCTATATCTGAATACACGCCAATCCAAGCGCTTTCGCTACAAGGAGCGTCAGTTCCATTCAGTACTACCGTCGAGCTCAACAGTATTCCGATGACCAAGAGTACTGGATATTTGATACTCGTGCCCGCAACTCCCACTACGGGAACCTCAGTCAGTGCGCGGATTCCGCTCACACTTTCTCCAGAATAATTTTTTGTAAGGATGCTATACTTTGTGCATGGATGCTCCCACTGCACTGTCACTTCTCGTACGCCACGCCGGCGTCTTTGTCGTATTGGTCATTGTCGCCATTGTTGCCTGGAACGTATGGCTCTCGTATTTGCAGACTGAATTCCTGAGAAATATTAAATGGACCATACTCGAAATCCGTCCGCCCAAAGATGTCTTCAAATCTCCACTCGCTATGGAGCTCGTGCTCAACTCGCTCTATGTGGGCGCGCAAGGCGGGGACTGGTATACCAAATACTGGAAAGGCGAAGTGAGTCTCTGGCATTCTCTCGAGATAGCATCGATCGAAGGCAAGATTCATTTCTACATTCGAACGCCTGAGAAGTTCAAGAAAATAATTCAAACGCAAATCTACGCGCAGTATCCGCAAGCAGAGGTATTTGAGGCAGAAGACTACACCGCTGCCGTGCCATCATATACCAAAGACGGTCCGATCAATCTCTGGGGCGCGTTGCTCAAGCTCACCAAAGATGACGTCTATCCTATCAAGACATACGTGGAGTATGGACTTGATCGCGCAATCGGGTCGCTCGATGAAGAGCAGCGCATTGATCCGATCACTCCGATGCTCGAATTCTTTGGTTCGATTGGCATTGGCGAGCAAGTATGGCTGCAGATCTTGATCAAGCCGGACACCAAACGCTTTAGCATCAAAAATAAAGACGGTGTCCTCGAAGGTGGCAAGTCATGGACCGATCAAGTCAAACAAATCATCAAGGACTTCAACGCGGGACTCATTGTCAAAGACGCGGAGGGCAAGACTATTGAGTCGCGTCGTGCGACGAGAGGCGAACAGCAAGTGATCGAGTCGATCGAACGCAATGCGGGCAAATACGGATTTGATTCAGTCATTCGCATGGTATATGTCGCGCAGAAAGATAATTTCAATGCAAACAACATCGGTGGAGTATTGGGCTCTATGCGCCAGTACAACTCACCGGACATGAATGGATTTAAGCCCGAGGGTACTGCAAAGGTGGACTTCCCATGGCAGGATATGTCTGGTAAAAAGGTTGCGGGGATGAAGTCCAAGATCCTCAAAGGATACAAGAGCCGTGGCTATTTCTATGGCGGGTTTTCATTTGATGATATTGCCAGCTACTTCACCCATCCCAACAAAAGCGGCGGCAAGCCATACATCCTCTCTACTGAGGAACTCGCAACCATCTACCACTTGCCTGGACGCGTGGCTGAGACGCCAACATTCACTCGTATTGAGAGCAAGAAAGGCGAGCCGCCGGCAAATCTTCCTGTATAACCATGAGCGGATTCACTTCTATCGGCAAGAAAATACTTCGCACACTCTTGTTTCTGGTGTGTGTTGTCATATTTTTATTTTTTATACGGCGCAATATCGCAGCGCCTGCGGCATTTCCTGCGCCATATCTGCTGACTATTGAACGAGGACAGACGCTCTTTTCTATATCCCACGAGCTCTATGCTGATGGCGTGATCACCTCTGCGCGACTGTTTGAAATGTTCGTGATCGCGCTTGGCAGTGAGAAAAATATTAGTGAAGGGGAGTACTACTTTGATCGGCCGGTATCATCGCTTGAAATTGCACTTCGTATTTCAGGACAGCAGTTCGGCATTGATCGCAAGAAAGTGACATTTCCCGAAGGGTTCACTACCAAACAAATGTCAGATCGGCTCACGGGCATGTTTCCAAACTTTGATCCAAGTGTATTCATGACGCTCGCCAAGGGCTCCGAAGGATACCTCTTTCCTGATACGTACAAATTTTTTCCTTCAGCTACTCCTGACTTCGTACTGGCGGCACTCAAGCGCAACTTTACTACCAAGCTCGCGCCACTCGAGAAAGATATTGCAGCATCAGGAAGAACAGAGCACGACATCATTGTCATGGCATCGATCATAGAGAAGGAAGCCAATGGGGCCGATGATCGCGCGACTATCGCGGGAATACTATGGAAGCGGCTTGATCAGGGACTTGCGCTCCAAGTAGATGCGCCATTTCTCTATATTCTCGGCAAGGAAAGCAAAGATCTCACGCAGAAAGATCTTGCAACCAACTCTCCGTATAACACCTATAAAAACAAAGGACTTCCTCCGACTCCGATCAACAACCCTGGACTTGCCGCGATCACTGCAGCAGTTCATCCAGAACCTTCTCCATATCTATACTATCTGCACGACGAGGACGGCATGATACACTATGCATCCACCTACACCGAACACAAGAACAATATCAAGAAGTATCTGAAATAATTATGATTCTCCAGCAACCACTTGCATTTATTGATATCGAAACGACCGCTCTCGATCATGAGAAGGGGGAGATTATTGAGCTCGGCGTAGTCATTGCACGGCTCAAAGACGACGCGCTTACGGTCATCGATGAGATCGATCTCAAGATCGCTCCCAAGCATATCGAGACAGCCGAGCCGCAGGCACTGCGCATCAATGGGTACAACGAAGCTGACTGGATATTTGCAGTGTCAATTGAGGATGCGCTCAAGACTTACATCAAGAAAACTGAAGGAGCGATATTTGTGGCGCACAATATTACCTTCGATTACGGATTCATCGAAGCCAATCTCAAGCGATACGGACTCGAAGACAAGATGCATTTTCACAAGCTCGACACATTGGCGATGGCATTCGGCATACTGCAAAGCAATGATGATATGGGCAAGCTTGGACTTCGCGCACTCTGCGAAAAATACGGCATCGAAAACAAAAAGGCGCATAGTGCCTACGCGGATGCCTACGCGACGTACGAAGTGTTCAAGAAATTACTGAACTTAAAATAAATCTTCCGCATTACTGCGGAAGATTTTTTGAATTCGTTTTCAGAAAACAAGCATTTTATCAAACTCATTGAGGGGATATTTCCTACGGATAAGAGTATAGGTACCTTTTCCATATTTTTCTTTCCCATGAAGCTGGTCGATCACTACAAGATATGTAGGATTTGCGCCCTCTGCAAATTCAACAATTTTGGACCTTTCATTTCGTGGGCAATCAGCCCAGAAAATATTCGAGTCAAAATCTACAATAACAACAGCACATAATCCTGTAGAAAGTTCCGAATTAAAAATATTCTCATCAGAAACCATCATTAATTCGAGTGAAGGATCCGCCATCTTTTTTCTTAGATGACTGAGTAAAGCTTTTTCCTCTTTGTCTGCGTAGCTGGAGCCGAATATTAAAATTTTTTTGTTCATAACTGTAGTTTTTTCTTACTCTAAATCAAAAACAGATTTTGTCAAACATATGATACTATGTGGTTGTGAAGTCTAAGAAGCAGAAAATTTTTGTGGGAGTATCGGGCGGAGTGGATAGCTCTGTGGTTGCGCACCTGCTCAAGAAAAAAGGGCACGATGTTCACGGAGTATTCGTGAAGACCTGGTCGCCAGAATGGCTGCCATGCACATGGGTTGAAGAAAAGCGTGATGCCATGCGTGTCTGTGCGCACCTCGGCATCCCATTTCATTTCCTCGATGCTGAAAAAGAATATAAAGATGGTGTCGCACAGTATATGATCGATGAGTACAAAGCCGGTCGCACGCCCAACCCTGATGTGCTCTGCAATCGCGTGATCAAGTTCGGGGTGTTGTGGGAGTATGCGCAGTCGCGCGGCGCCGAGGCAGTTGCTACTGGCCACTACGCGCGTACTGACGGCGCCGCGCTCATGCGAGGAGCTGATGCCTCCAAAGACCAGTCGTACTTCCTCTGGATGCTTCGCCAAGATGAACTCGCGCACGTGAGATTTCCGATTGGTGATTTGCAAAAAGATGAAGTGCGCACTATTGCCGAGAAGGCAAAGCTCTTCACTGCTACCAAGAAAGACAGCCAAGGCATCTGCTTCCTTGGCGACGTCGACATGCGCGAATTTCTCTCACACTATATAGAGCAAAAGAAGGGAGATGTTGTCGATACGCAGGGCACAGTGATAGGTGAGCACGGCGGAGTATGGTTTTACACGCTTGGTGAGCGGCACGGATTTCGCATTACCCAGAAAGGCACGAGTGAGGTACCGTACTACATCGTCGGCAAAGATATTGAACACAACGAACTCATTGTTTCTCACCGTACACAATCAATAGATGCAAAAAAGAAAAAAACTACTCTTACGCTTCGCGATACCAACTGGCTCGCATCAGTCGATCGTCGCAAGCGATATATGGCACACATTAGATATCATGGTAATGACATCGTTGCTCATATTAAAGGCATAAATTCGGTCACACTCGACTACAGTGACATCGTTGCGCTCGGTCAGTCAGTAGTGATCTATGACGGAGATACCGTTATCGGAGGAGGGATTATTGATGCAATTTCGTAGGAGCGCTATACTATAGCCATGCAAACTATCATCAACGATCCAATGATTCTCAGCCTTATTACTGCCATGATCCTCGGCATGGTGCTCGGAGTCGAACGATTCCTTGCGCACAAGACTGCAGGCATGCGTACGTACGCACTGCTTGCTATGGGCTCCGCACTCTTTGTGATCATTTCACAGATTGTTGCGTCTCGTACTGTCGGCCTCTTTGATCCACTTCGTATGGCAGCGCAAGTTGTGGCAGCAGCGGGATTTCTTGGAGTAGGGGCAATCTTTCACAACAACCAGCGTGTGAGCGGTATTACCACTGCGAGTGGCATGTGGGTTGCGGCAGGCATCGGTATGGCATGTGGATTCGGACTCTACAAGCTCGCGATCGTCGTCACGATTCTCACGCTTTTCACCTTCATTATTTTGTGGTTCCTCGAGAAGCAAATTCGCCGTATTCCGATCGCAAATGATACCGAAAATACACCTCTCTAACAGATCATCAGAAGCCCATTGGGGGCTTTTTTGATTTCTGGTATGATGGCACCATGTATTCAGCAGATATAAAGAAGATAGAGCGTCATTTTCTCCCACAAGAATTCAAGTTGACTGATTGGCAAGTCTTAGAGCCTTATTTTAAGGAGCTCTTAGAAAGAAACATAACTACAAAAACAGAACTTGAACAATGGTTGAAAGATAATAGTGAGCTGGGTGCGGTGATCGATGAAGATGCTTCCTGGAGACATATCAAGATGACTTGTGATACGGAAAACAAAGAATTGAAAGAGTCTTTTGATTATTTCCACTTGAAGATCCTTCCACACATTCAGCCGTATGTTGATATGTTGAATAAGAAACTCTTGAGCCATCCGTTGACTGATGAACTCGATCAAGAAAAGTATTTCACTTATTTACGCAATATACGAAAAAATATAGAACTATTCCGCGAACAAAACATTCCTCTGCAGGCCGAAATTTCTATATTACAACAACAGTATGGCCAAATAACCGGGGCTATGAGTGTCAACATCAATGGCAAGCAATACACACTGCAGCAGGCAGCCAAATTTTTGCGAGATTCTAATCGTGAAGTGCGCAAAGAAGCATACTTGAAAATACAAGAACGTAGGCTCGAGGACAAAGATAAACTTGATGAACTGTTTAATAAATTGATTGTCTTGAGAAATCAGGAAGCTCACAATGCTGGTTTTGCCAACTTTCGTGATTACCGATTCAAAGAGCTTGGAAGATTCGACTACGCCAAGGAAGATTGTTTTAACTTTCATGAGGCAGTAAAACAGCACGTACTTCCATTAGTGAAAGAAATCTATTTCAAAAAGAAAGAAAAGCTGCAAGTGGAGTCACTGCGTCCATGGGATCTTGAGGCAGAACCCCAAGGCGTTGAGCCGCTCAAGCCATTTGAGACGGGTGAAGAACTACTAACAAAGGCTATTGTTTGTATGAAGAAGTTGTCGCCATTTTTTGGAGATTGTCTGGAAAAAATGAAGGCAATGGGACACCTTGATCTCGAAAGCAGAAAAGGGAAGGCGCCGGGTGGATACAACTGCTCACTTCTTGAAACAGGTGCCCCGTTCATTTTTATGAACGCAGCGGGACAAATGCACGATGTAACCACAATGGTCCACGAAGGAGGGCATGCAGTACATTCGTTCCTTTCCCATGATTTAGAGTTGGCTGCGTTCAAGGATTACCCAATGGAGATTGCTGAAGTGGCAAGCATGGCAATGGAACTTTTTACCATGGATTACTGGGAAACCTTTTTTCCAAATCCTGAGGAGCTCGCGAGAGCCAAAGAACACCAACTGGAGAGAGTAATTACACTTTTCCCATGGGTTGCAATCATAGATAAATTCCAGCATTGGGTATATGAAAACCCCGATCACACTATCGAGCAACGGACTTCTGAATGGACGAAGATCTTGGAGGAATTTAAAGATGGGGTTATCGATTATAGTGGGCTTGAGCAATTGAGAGCAAGTGCGTGGCAACGACAGCTCCATTTATTTGAAGTGCCATTTTACTACATCGAGTACGGCATTGCGGAACTCGGCGCCGTGGGTATGTGGATGCAGTACAAAACAGATCCTGATAAAGCGCTTAAAAATTATTGCGACGCGCTAAGTCTGGGAGCAACATGCACCCTTCCTCAATTATATAAAGTTGCGGGTCTAGAATTTGATTTCTCTCCCGTGAAGATCAAAACCCTTATGGATTTTGTATCTGGAGAAATGAAGAAGTTATAGTAATAAAAAGTATAGGTATTTTGCTTGTGCTTTTTTTCTTACCCATTTTTTGCTAGAGTATGGCCATGACTTCAGCTCAGATCCGCAAACGATTCCTCGACTTCTTTGCTGCGCGCGGACACGCAGTACTTCCCAGTGCCTCTCTTGTGCCCAAGAATGATCCCTCAGTGCTCTTCAATACGGCAGGCATGCAGCCGCTCGTGCCATATCTCATGGGTGAGCCACATCCGCTCGGCACACGCCTCGCAAGCTGTCAGAAATGCGTACGCACCGGAGATATCGAAGAAGTGGGCAATCACAAGAACCTCACATTCTTTGAAATGCTCGGCAACTGGTCGCTCGGAGATTATTTCAAAGAGGATGCGATCAAATGGAGCTATGAATTCCTCACTTCAAAAGAAGAAGGACTTGGACTTGATCCATCACGACTATACGTGACAGTGTTCGAAGGAGATGCAGACGCGCCGAGAGATCTCGAGGCTGTGGCAATCTGGAAACAATTTATTCCAGAAAACCGCATTTATTTCTTGCCCAAAGAAAACAACTGGTGGAGTCCAGGAGACAATGGACCATGCGGACCTGATACTGAAATGTTTTATGACGTTACTGACGCAGGGCTTGGCGACATGACGCATGATGAATACGTGGCAGCAGACGACGATGGACGGGTAGTTGAGATCTGGAATGATGTATTCATGGAATACGAAAAGCGTGACGGAGTTGTGGTAGGAAAGTTGTCACAGAAAAATGTCGACACGGGTAGCGGACTTGAACGTGTGGCAATGATCATGCAGGGCAAGAGTAACGTCTACGAAGCAGATGTATTCGCTCCGGCAATGGCCAAGATCGTAGATACGGCAGAGCGATACGATGAACGATCCGCGCGCATCGTTGCTGACCATGTACGCAGCGCGACATTCTTGATCGCCGATGGAGTATTGCCTGGCAATAAAGATCAAGGGTACATCTTGCGCCGCTTGATTCGTCGCGCAGTAATGCAATCCAAGAAGCTTGGGCTTCCAGTACACTTCCTTGGAGAACTCAGTGCACTATTTACTACGTTGTACGAAGACCACTATCCAGAGCTCAAAGCTCTTTCTATAGAAGAAGTAATAGGTGCCGAAGAAGATAAATTTTCGAAAACTCTAGAGTCAGGTCTCAAAGAATTTGAAAAGGGAACTGATCCATTTATTCTGGCAACTACCTACGGATTCCCCATTGAACTCACCGAAGAATTGGCAAAGGAAAAGGGAGCTGCCATCGATCGTGCGGCATTCGATACACAAATGAAATCTCACCAAGACGCATCTCGTGCAGGCGCGGAACAGAAATTCAAAGGCGGTCTTGCCAACTCGTCTGACGCCACGACCAAACTTCACACTGCACATCACTTGCTTCTGAAAGCACTGCAGGAAGTCGTGTCTCCAGATATTCATCAAAAGGGATCAAACATTACTGATGAAAGACTCCGTATTGACTTTAATTTTGACCGCAAACTTACTCCAGAAGAATTGAAAGCAGTTGAAGATCTTGTAAATGAAAAAATCAAAGAAAATCTCTCAGTTACTCGCCGTGAAATGCCTCGCGCCGAAGCAGAAGCACTCGGTGCGGAAATGGAATTCGGAACAAAGTATCCTGACATCGTATCTGTGTATATGATCCATGATGCAAATGACAAAGTCTTCTCCCAAGAATTCTGTGGAGGACCGCATGTGGCGCATACTGGAGTGCTTGGAACGTTCAAGATTCAAAAAGAAGAAGCATCAAGTGCAGGTGTGAGACGTATTAAAGCAATACTGCAATAGGTATGAAAAAGATAGTTATCTTTGATATGGACGGAGTGCTCATTGATTCTGAAGTAGCTGCTCGAGAGTACATGATCAGTGTGTACCCTATGATAACCAAGAAAATGCATCAGGAAATATTGTGTGGAAATTTTCATGAAGAAATGGAAAAGTTTCGATTGGCACATCCGCCCAAACCTGAAACCGATGATGAACGAGAGGCGCGCAAAGCCGCTTTTGCAGAAAAGAAAGCGCAATGTGGTTTGTTCGATGGAATATATGACACCCTCCAGCAGCTCCACTCTGACGGATACATTCTCGTCCTCAATACTTCTGCAATTGAATGCAATACAACGCCGCTTTTAGAAAGGACGGGGATTTCATCATTATTTGATTTTGTTGCGACGGGGGAGGTTTCAAAGAGCAAGGTGGAAAAGTTTGCTATCATTGCAGATCGTTACAAAGAAGAACCAGGTAATATGCTGTTTGTGACAGATACATTAGGTGACATCCGAGAAGCAGACACTGCTGGTGTTTCAACGGTTGCGGTGACGTGGGGTCTTCACGACACATCATTCTTCAATAGAGAGCCTCACGAGAACCTTAAGGGCATAGTTACTTCTATTTCACAGCTACAAAATTTCATTTCTCAATATTTTGCATAAATCGCATGCTATACTTTCTGCATGTCGCACCACGATCGTGTGTTTGCAATGTATGATATCTCATCAAGCTCCGTTGCAGGGGCGCATGTACTACATGCAGTTGGTCACAAGCCAGTGATTCTCACGTCGCTTCGCACCAACATTCAATTTCAAGAAGATATCGATATCAAGCGCTTCGTCGAACAGACTGCCAAGAATCTCGAGCATATCGTTTCTAAAGTCCAGCTTGCCGATGTCCACCAGCCTGACCATGTCCAAGTCATGCTCGCATCTCCTTGGTACAGCTCACAGACTCGCACTATTACGTACAGCAAACAAACACCATTTACGTGTACCCAAAAGCTCGTCGACTCGCTCATTGCCGCAGAGATCAAACATATGAGTGACCAAAGCGATGGGCCCTTTGGTCCATACGGCAAAGAGTCAGTGATCGTGGAGCAGCAACTCTCCAAGGTCATGCTCAATGGTTACCCAACTGAGTCGCCATTCGGCAAGAAAATCTCAAATCTCGAGCTCGTACTCACGGTTACGATCGCTCCCAAGCAGATTCTCAGCGTCTTTTCAGACGTACTCAAGCGCGCTTATGGTGCGCGCAAGATCACATTCACCACCAGTCCATTTGCAACCTATATTGTGATGCGCGATACGCTGCCATCGCAAGAAGAATGCGTTGTCATCGATGTCGGAGAAGAAATCACTGACGTAGCATTTGTCAAAGACGGAGCATTTCTGTACCAGCACTCATTTCCTGTTGGCACCTACAGCCTCTATCGAGTACTCATGGAGCATGGACACCATACGAGAGATGAAACGCAGACACTACTCGAGGCATATCGTCTCGGCAAGCTCTCCAGGGCTGCATCTCGTGGTATCGAAAAGGCGATTACGACCTTCACTGAGGAATGGCAAAAGGCATTTCAGCAGGTGATCGAAGAAGGAAAGTACGGCTTCTGCATGCCGCAGCAGATTTTTATTACTGCAGATACGAGGTTTCAGCTATTACTGACTGACATCATTATGAATGATCCATTCATTCGTCACAGTTGCGCGCGAGGCGCAGTGTGCGCGACCTTTATGGACCAGACAGTGCTCGAGCTGTCGGTGAACACGATCGATCATACGAAACTCGACATCCCACTCGCGATCGGTGCGCTTTTTGCCACGCGGCTGGTATAATAGATTCAATATATGAAGCTCTACGACGTTATTCGCAAAGAAGAAATGGGAGAAGAAGTGGAAGACAAGAAGCTTCCCGAGATACAAGTCGAGTCACCCAAGAAAAACACGTTGCACCACTTCGTCCACCATCGCCACGTCAACTGGAGAAAAATACTTATTATCGGATGCGCTATAGCGTTCATCGCACTCCTGTACGTCATCGGTATGCGCGTCGTCCATGCCAAGGTTGTGATCACTGAGCGCCGGATACCATTCACGCTCGATGCGGCAGAGTTTGAGCTCATTCATGAAGGCGAGGGAAGCATCAACCGTCTCTCGTACCAGACAATGGTGGTGCCGACGGAAGTCTCTCGCCAGGTCTATGGTTCTCAGATCGAGCCAAGTACGAGCTATGCCAAGGGTAAGGTAGTGTTCTTCAATGAATACAGCACCAAGGCGCAGACGATCAAGGCCAAGACGACTGTTACCTCCAAAGAAGGCAAGAAATACCAAACTACTGAGTCCGTCTCCGTGCCAGGCTACACCCTGAAAAACAAGGTGAAGACTGCCGGAACCTCAGCGGCAACTTCAGTGATTGCTACTGCAGTAGGTCCTGCATCCAACACCACGGGTACAAGCTTCAGCGTGGCAGGATATGGCAAGACTATGTATGCGCAGTCAGCGGGCGCGATCACTGGCGGAGAGGACGGCCTTCGTCATAGCGTTGCGCCGAGCGACCGAGATGACATTGTCGCATCGCTCCAGGCCCAGCTCATCGAGCGTCTCAAGCGAGAGACTCGCGCCCAAATCCCACAGGATCTCATAACGTTTCCCGATCTCCAGGTTGCCTCCGTGAACACTGACTCCCTCGTGCTCAAGGGTGAGGGTATCAAGTTCCCAGCAAGTATCAGTGGCACGATGACGACCTACCTTATCCCGAGCGATATGCTTGAGTCCGCAATTGCAAGCCAGGTCTTGAACGACCGCAGCTACCCCAAAGTCACCATTCCAGACCTTAGCGCGCTTACCGTAACTCCCATCACTGCGCTTCCTGCGGATCCTGATGCTGCGCCTGACACTATCCGGATTGAGATTTCTGGGGAAGGAACCATCATTACCAAGGCTCCCGTTGCTGCCATTCTCGACTCGCTCGTCGGTGCTCCCAAGAAGGATTTCTCTCATATTTTGGGCAATATTCCCGAGGTTGATAGCGCCGAATACCATTTCTATCCATTCTGGGCGCCATTTTTCCCAGCCAAGAACACCAATATCACGGTAGAGGCACAATAATGATTGACCGGAAGTACAAGCTATAGTACTATTAAGTTCCATTTACACATGGCTACCACTTCAGAAGCAGCAGTCAAAGCAACCGTTACCGAGGCACTTCCTAATACGATGTTTCGTATTGAGCTCGAAAACGGCGAACAAATCGTTGCATATTTGGCAGGCAAAATGCGGCTCCACCGCATCAAGGTGCTGATCGGAGATACTGTGGAGGTAGTCATTGATCCTTACGGAGGTAAAGGACGTATTGTCAGACGGGCATAAGTAGTGTATACTCTCCCGGCTACAAATTTTGGCATAATTTTTTATGAAAATCAGATCAACAGTCAAAAAGATGTGTGACAAGTGCAAGATTGTAAAACGCAATCGGCATTTGCACGTGATCTGCGATAACCCCAAGCACAAACAGAAACAATAAGATCTATGCGTATTCTCGGAATCAATATCCCTAATGAAAAAAGACTCGACATTGGCCTCACCACCCTCTATGGTATTGGTACAGCTACTGCGACCAAAATCCTCAAGACTGTAGGTGTTGCTCCAGCTACCAAGCCGACAGATATCTCCATTGATCAAGAAAATGAAATCCGCCGCCTCATCGAAGAGCGCACTATTGAAGGAAACCTCAAGCGTGAAATCGCTAGTAACATCAAGCGTCTCAAGGACATCAAGGCATACCGCGGTGTTCGCCACATGCGACGTCTGCCCGTCAAAGGCCAGCGCACCAAGACCAACTCTCGTACTGTTCGCGGCAACGTCCGCAACACGATGGGAAGTGGTCGTCGTAAGGAGAGTAAGACATAATCATTAATTGTATGGGAAAGAAACGCATCATCACACAAGAAGGACAACTCGTAGACGCTGACAAGCGCGGCCGAGCAGTTGCACGTACTACCAAGAAGAAGGTTACTTCTGCAATGCTCTCTATTGAGTCAACATTCAACAACACCAAGGCAGTCGTATCTGATATGAAGGGCAATGCGCTCTTTTGGTCATCATCTGGATCTCTCGGATTCAAAGGTGCCAAGAAGGGAACTCCATTTGCAGCCTCAAAGGTGGGTGAAGTACTCGCAGAAAAGGCAGCAGCAGCAGGTATCAAGGAAGTAAGCGTCGTTATCAAGGGTGTGGGCAGCGGACGAGAGCCGCTCGTTCGAGCATTCATCGCAACTGGTATCGAGCTTGTGTCGATCAAGGACCGCACGCCAGTGCCGCATAATGGACCAAAGGCCAAGAAGCCTCGAAGAGTATAACCAATAAATATATGAAACTAGGAGCAAAATACAAAATGTGTCGTCGGTTGGGTTCTGGAGTATTTGAGAAATGCCAGACTGCAAAATACACGCAATCAGAAATGAAGAAGTCTGCTGCCAAGGGCAAGCGTCCCAAGCAGCTCTCTGACTACGGTCGCCAGCTCATCGAGAAGCAAAAGGTTCGTTTCTCATACGGCATATCAGAGCGTCAGCTCGGCAACTACGTGGAGAAGGCTGGTAACGTGAAAGGAATGCCTGTTACTGACAAGCTCTTTGAGCTCCTCGAATCTCGTCTCGACAATGTCGTCTACCGACTCGGATTTGCTCCTACTCGTCGTATGGCACGTCAGCTCGTCTCTCATGGTCACTTCACGATCAATGGCACCAAGGTGACGATTCCGTCCCTTGAGGTGCGCGCAGGGGACATCGTCGCCGTGCGTGAGGGCTCACGCAAGAGTGTCGTATTTGCTGATATGGCAAAGAAGGCACAGATGAGTGCTTGGCCCAACTGGCTCAAATTCGCCCCTGAATCGCTTCAGGCCGAAGTAGTGGCCAAGCCAAAGAACGATGAGCAGTTCTTGCAATTGGAAACCGTGCTTGAGTTCTATAGTCGATAACGTTAGGACACAAACTTTGAGATTTTACAAATTAATGGTACAATTGATTTTCATATGACTGAACAAAACATAATCCTCCCATCAAAGCCACGAGCAACCTTAGAAGACGGAAATAAGGGCGTATTTGAGATCGACGGTCTCGTACCGGGATACGGCTACACCCTTGGCAACTCTCTTCGACGTATTATCCTTTCATCTCTTACTGGTGCCGCAGTCACTTCAGTCAAAATCGACGGCGTCAGTCATGAATTCGCAACTATCGAAGGTGTGAAGGAAGACGTCATCACGATCCTCCTCAACCTCAAGAACGTTCGCTTCGCAGTCACGAGCGATGAGCCGCAAAAGGTCACACTTTCTGTCAAAGGTCCAAAGGTGATCACCGCGGCTGATATCACCGCAAAGGGCGCAGCTACCGTTGCAAACCCTGATCAGTATATTTGTGAAATCACCGCAAAGGTTACTCTCGAAATCGAACTTACAATCGAGAAAGGTCTCGGATTCGTTCCTCGCGAAGCACATCACAAGCAGAAAGCTGACATTGGGACGATCTTCCTTGATGCGGTATTTTCTCCAATCCGACGCGTATCATACGACGTCGAAGAAATGCGTGTGGGCGACAAGACCAACTTCAACCGTCTCCGACTCACTATCGAAACTGACGGTACGATCTCTCCACGTGAAGCACTCGAACAGTCAGTACGCATCATGATTGAACAGCTCGCAGCAGTCGTATCAGTAAGCGCACAGGAATCTATCGATGAAGTGCAGTCTCGTATGGCCATGAAGTCTCCGGCAATGATGGAGTCTATTGAGAGTGAAATGAGCACTACCGAAGAAGGCGAGAACGATGTCGATGTCACTGACGTCCTCAAGAACCGCATCGATTCTATTGGCCTCTCTACTCGTACATTGAACGCTCTCTCAGCAGCAAATATCCGCACGGTGGGCGGTATTGCTCGCAAGCACGTTGCTGATCTCCTCGAAATCGACGGTATCGGAGACAAGGGTATAACTGAGATCAAGGAAGCGCTTGCAGCCTTCGACTTGTCTTTGAAGGATTAATACGGTATAACAAAGCACCTATGCGACACGGCAACAATGTACGAAAATTTGGACGAGAGAAGAACGCACGCATCGCGCTCAAGCGCGGACTTGCTGAGTCTTTGATCGTGCATGGCCGTATATTGACTACTGAGGCCAAGGCCAAGGAAATCCGTCCTATGGTGGAGAAACTCGTTACTCGTGCCAAGAATCCGACCCTCGCCAACCGACGCGTACTCCTCGCAGGCCTCTACAACAACGAGTCTGTGGTGACCAAGCTCATTTCTGATATCGCACCGCGCTACACGGAGCGTCCAGGTGGCTACACTCGCATTACCAAGATCGTCGACCGCAAGAGCGACGGCTCTCCTATGGCCGTTATTGAATTTGTCGCATAATATTTTTTGTATGAATTACACCATCGATGCAACCAACAAGCCCCTCGGACGACTCGCCACAGAAGTCGCGGCACTTCTCATTGGCAAAAATGAAGTATCATTCGCCAAGAATACTGTGTCAGCCAACACCGTGAACGTGACCAACGCGTCCAAGATCAAGGTAGATCCTCGCAAGATGCTCGACAAGACCTACAACAGCTTCTCAGGCTACCCAGGCGGTCTCAAGCAGCACACTATGGCGCACGTGGCGAGCAAGAAGGGCTACAGCGAGATCGTTTCAATGGCGGTCAAAGGCATGCTTCCCAAGAACCGTCTTCAGAGTGAAATCATGAAGAAACTAACAGTCACGGAATAATCTATAGAAATTTATATATGGCAACTACTGCAAAACACACTAAATACATTGAAACCATCGGCCGCCGCAAGACTGCAACTGCTCGCGTACGCATCACTCCTGCATCCAAGGCAAGCTACGTCATCAATGACATGGACCTCGCAGCATACTTCCCAACAGCTGAACTCCAAAAGATCGTTACCGACCCGTTCAAGGTGACTGAGAAAGCATACGCAGTGACTGTCCTCGTGAAGGGTAGTGGTATCCACTCTCAAGCTGAAGCAGTACGACACGGCATCTCTCGCGGACTCGTGAAGGAAGATGAAGCTGACAAGACCAAGCTCAAAGGCGAAGGATTCCTCAAGCGTGATCCACGTGCAAAGGAACGTCGCAAGTTCGGTCTCAAGAAAGCTCGTAAGGCTCCACAGTGGAGTAAGCGATAAGAATAAAAAATATCCTCTTCCGAGGGTATTTTTTATGTATTGACTTTACTTATATAACATTGTATTATGTGTTTGCAAAAAGTTCATTAACTTAAAAAACTTTTATTATGAAATTTTTAAAAGAATACGATCCCAAAGGGGATTTTATGGAAATACATGTTGACAAGGATTTAACCGAATATGGTTATGCGGGAGAAGATAACGATATGATCTTCGAAGGAAAAACAAACGCTACACTCGGAAAGGCCTTAGAAAAAATAAAAGGTGTTGCAGATGTATATATTGCTTTGTCACGTGAAGATAAATATGTAGTAAACATTCAGAAAGGTGCCGCATTTGCCTGGAAAGGTATCTCTAAGAAAGCTATTGAGACAATTCAAAAAATTGTTTCTCCGCGTAGTAAGAAAATCATACTATTGCCTGATCGCAAAACTGGATTAAGTACATTAGGAAACATTTTGACGTTAGAAGATCCAGATGAATCTCGTCGAATGTAATTAATCTATCCTGACAATAGATGGCCCCTGTGGGGGCTTTTTTTATTGCGGATTTTCCGTATAATGTGCCCTATGAATGAAGACGAAGACGTTGTACTAGATCCTGAGTTCGTTGAGTCCAATGAGGATGGAGATGAACTGGGTGGTAGTGACAAGATTAAGAAGCTCCAGGAGAAAATAAAGACACTGGAGAAAGAAAAGACTGAATACCTTGACGGCTGGCAGCGTGCACGGGCAGACTATGCCAATCTCCAAAAGACTAGTGATGAAGACAAGAAGCGCTTCAAGGAACACTTTGCAGTGCGTTTCGTCGAGGATCTCTTGCCAGTAATGGACAGCTTCACGATGGCGATGGGAAACAAGGAAGCATGGGAGAAAGTAGATGCAAACTGGCGCACAGGTGTGGAGTATATCTATGGCCAGCTCATGACTGCGCTCAAAGAACACAACCTCGAAGCATTTGGCGAGAAAGGGGATGAATTTGACCCAAACCTCCACGAAGCGGTGTCTGAAGTAGAGACAGCTGACAAGCGATTTGACCATCGGATAGACTCAGTCCTCCAGCAAGGCTACAAGCTTGGGAATACCATTTTGCGACCTGCCAGAGTCGTCGTTTGTGTTGTGAAATAAGGGTAGAAGAGCTATTGACTTTTCTATAAAACTATGCTATTATATAGACATAGTTCTTTAAACATTCACCCACAAAATCATATAGCATGAAACGTTTAACTTCTCTTGGAATACTTATTCTGTCTATCATTTTCCTTTCCAGTTGCGGCAAAAATCCAGGCGATATTATGGGAGACAACACTGTCGTGTTAGACGCGGTGATCGACCCATTGAGCCAGCCAAACGGCGTAGATAGCAAACGCATCTTCAACCTGGATTTCAATTCATTGTACGAAGTTGGCAGCGTAAACATCGATATCGTGTCTGAAGTTCAAACTGATGACGGGTATGGATATATCACTACCGATTATGAAACTTATTCATTTGGTACCTACCTTTATGCAGGCTCCAATTATATGGAAAGTTTTGAGCTTGGGTATATTACCGAAGTATACGTAAACAAAGTATTGATAGTTCACTACCAGGATTATGGCAATGGCCAGGGCAAAATGGCGGCTGGCACGAAAAAAGAAACAGTCGGTCCGCGTCACAAAATGACCATAAACAATCTCACGGTAACGAAGGGTAAAAAGAAAATAGAGTAAAAAGTAACAAAGAAACAAAAAAAGGGGGTCCGGTTTATATCGGACCCCTTTTATTTTGACAACCCTAGAATAGTATACAAATTGAGCTAAATAGGATACTCTTTTATCATATGTATTCAAATGAAAACCCAAACCTCAATGAGCTCGTAGTACCGCCCAATGAGCAAATAAGCGCTGAGAAGATTCGAAATGAAAATGAAATACAGGGAATCTTGAAAGATTTCTCCGTTTCAGAAAAAATCAAAATGGAACTGGGCATTTCTTCAAATGAAAACCCTGTTATTTTGATCCATGTCCACGATGGTGATGATAGTTCAATTTCTTGTGAAATGAGTTTTCCTGATACAGGGGAACTACTAGAAATAACAGGAGATTATCATCGCAATCCTAATTACCTAGAGGTAAACGTTACCAATAAAACTACCGGTAATGCGATGAAATTAAATACTCAAGAGTTGGATATGGAAAGATAGCCCGGATTTATTTTATTAGCTTCAAAAACTCCTTTTCAGTCTCCGGGTCGAGCGCGTCAGTCACAAATATCATGATCTCAGTCGTTAGGCCGAGGTCTTTTTTTATGTTCGTGAACATGTATTCGAATGGGTACATAGATATCCAGACCGAGTTCTTGGCAGCTACGAATCCTGCCTTTTTGAGAAGGTATCGTAGACTCTCGCGTTCAGCTTTGCGATCCTCAGGCAGATCAAGGATGATGATGCGCCATTTGCCATCCCAATGAGGATTGAGTACCCCTGTCTCAGTGTCGAGCTTGATGCTGTGCGCCTTCTTGCGGCCATCGCGCGTGAGACGTGCGTACTCTTGCTGGCCAGAGTGGTGATACTCAACGAGGCCTGCATCTTTGAGGCCCTTGAGCGAGCGGGTGAGGGCATAGAGCGACTTTTTGTCGTCAGTGGACACAGATTCCGCAAGTTTGGACACAGCAAGGGCTGGCTTTTGGGCCAGGAGTTCCACTATCTTTTTAGAATATTCGGGTTTTTGGGCCGGAATTCTTGACATGTCAAAATCCTAGCACTATACTCTTCTTTGTACAAGTATTTTGCGGTCACGAAATTACGGTAGAAATACTGAAAATACTGTTATTAATTAATTTTTATTGAAATTATGGCAAAAATCATTGGAATTGATCTGGGAACTACAAACAGTGCTGTCGCCATCATCGAAGGCGGACAGCCAAAGATTATTGAGAACATCGAGGGTGCACGCACGACTCCGTCTATTGTCGCAACTGGCAAGAACGGCGATCGTCTCGTCGGTCTCCTTGCAAAGCGTCAGGCAGTGACCAACCCGGAGAATACTATCTACGGCATCAAGCGCTTTATGGGCCACAAGGCAAACGATGAAGGTATTGAGAAAGTTATCAAAAGCTCTGCGTTCAAAGTCTCATCTGGTGCAGATGGTGGTGCACTCGTTGCGATGAGTGGCAAGGACTATCGTCCTGAGGAAATCTCCGCAATGATCTTGCAGAAGATTAAATCAGATGTGGAAGCAAAGCTCGGTGAGAAAGTCACTGAAGCCATCATTACAGTACCAGCATACTTCAATGATGCGCAGCGCAAGGCTACCAAGGACGCTGGCGCGATCGCCGGACTCGATGTGAAGCGCATCATCAACGAACCAACTGCGGCAGCACTCGCGTACGGATTTAACTCCAAGAAAAATGAAAAGATCGCAGTCTATGACTTCGGAGGAGGAACATTCGACGTGTCGATTCTTGAAGTATCAGACGTAGACGACATGCAGTCTATTGAGGTGAAGTCGACCGACGGTGACTCGCTCATGGGAGGTCGTGATATCGATCAGAAAATCATGATGTGGATTGCTGATGAGTTCAAGAAGCAGTCTGGAGTAGACGTGCTCAATGATCCGCTTGCCAAGCAGCGACTAGATGAAGCTGCTGAGAAGGCCAAGATCGAGCTCTCAACTACAATGGAAACTGAAATCAATATTCCATTCATCACGAGTACTGATGCGGGTCCGCAGCACTTGCTCCTCAAAATGACCCGTGCACAGCTCGAGAGTCTCGCAGACGAATTCATCCAGCGATCTATCGAAATCACCAAGCGTGCAGTAGAAGCTAGTCCATTCAAGATGTCTGAAATCAATGAAGTAATCTTGGTTGGAGGACAGACTCGAATGCCCAAGATCGTGGAGGAAGTGAAGAAACTCTTTGGTAAGGAACCAAACAGATCTATCAACCCAGACGAAGTTGTAGCACTCGGTGCAGCAGTGCAGGGCGGAGTGTTGCAGGGAGATGTGCGTGACGTGCTCTTGCTTGATGTGATCCCGCTTTCTCTAGGTATTGAAACTATGGGTGGCGTATCTACCAAGCTCGTAGAACGCAACACCACTATTCCATCGTCAAAGAGCCAGACATTCTCAACCGCTACTGACAACCAGCCATCAGTTGAGATCCATGTGACCCAAGGTGAGCGCCCAATGGCAGCTGACAACAAGTCTCTCGGGCGCTTCGTCCTCGACGGTATTGCTCCAGCACCACGCGGTATGCCACAGATCGAAGTGACATTCGATGTGGACTCCAACGGAATCCTCGCAGTGAAGGCCAAGGACAAGGCAACTGGCAAAGAGCAATCTATCCGTATCGAAGCTTCATCAGGACTCACCCCAGAAGATATTGAGCGAATGAAGAAAGATGCAGAAATGAATGCAGGCGAAGATGCCAAGAAGAAAGATCTCGCCGATGCCAAGAATACTGCAGACATGATGATTTTCTCAGCGGAGAAGGCGCTCACCGAACACGGTCCAAATATCACTGACGAGATCAAGACTGGTGTACAAGCCAAGATCGACGAAGCCAAGAAAGCAAAGGAGGGGGATGACAAGGCTGCAATGGAAGCTGCAACCAGTGCGCTCTCTACTGAAATGCAAAAGATCGGTGAGCATATCCAAAAGAACTCTTCTACGGCAGCCGAACCTCAAGCAGAAGAAATCACCAAGGATGCTGAAGCGACTGATACAACTGGAGAAAATAAGGAATAAGTATGACAGCCCTCGTAATAATATTAATTCTTACATTGATTTGGGAAGGCGGTATAACAGCAAAACTACGGCAACGTGTGTCTGATCTAGAACAAGAATTAGAAGAATTAAAGGACGATTACGAAGATAAGTCAGAAGATAAAGATGGAGAATAATCTTAAATTAGAAACAAATTTAGAACGTCAAAAAACGGGAATGATTATTGATAGACCAATGAGCAACCCTCTTTCTGATAGTGAAATTCAGAATTATGAAAATGATGGATGGAAATTCTCTTATATCGAACCAAGAATAACGTTTATTCCAACAGTAGCTTGTGATATCTCAGGACCCACGTGCAGATATATTTTCTGGAAAGAAGATCGGTAATATGCTATAGTTTTCCCATGAACAAAAAGCGAAAAATTGCGGCTAAAAAGAAGCGCAAAAAGGAAGGGAAGACCGTATCTCTCCGTCACCGATAAGTTGAAACCGCCTCACGAGGGCGGTCTTGACTTTTATATATAGAAATGTATAATGTTATGGAATTATCGTAAACCTTAAATCAATCTTTATGAACATTAAAAAGCGTTTATTTCTCAGCAAACTAAGAACTTTGCTGTTAATCCTTTTCGGTGCCGGACTATCCTTGCCAATCATTTATCATTTTGCATTGAATGCCAGTTGGTGGTGGTGTGCAATACCGGCTGGGGCGTTTGTTATATCGTATATCATCTTGCCGGATGGTTTTTATGATCGTGAAGAATTTGAGTCTGAATTCGAAGAATTGTCAGCGTTCGATATTGTAGAGCAAAGTTCCAATGTGAACTATATTTTCTACAAATTAAAAGATGAGGAAGACGATGAATATTTTGTGAAAGAGAAAAAAATTAAGTAAAAGACAGTTTCAAAGAAAGAAAAAGCCGCCGAATGGGAGGCTTTTTTTATTTGACAAATCTGCTATACTGTCGTCATGAGCAAAGACTATTATGCGACATTGGGCGTCCAAAAAGGCGCCTCTAAAGACGAGATCAAGAAGGCCTTCCACAAGATGGCGCATAAGTACCATCCTGACAAATCATCAGGCGATGAAGCGAAGTTCAAGGAAGTGAATGAGGCATATCAGGTACTCTCAGACGATCAAAAGCGTGCGCAGTACGATCAGTTTGGATCTGAAGGGCCACAGATGGGTGGACAGGGATTTGGAGGATTTGACTTCAGCGGCTTCGGACAAGGGCAAGGCGGATTTGAGTTTGATTTGGGAGATATGTTCGGAGATTTCTTTGGTGGAGGACGTAGTCGACAGAAGCGTGGTGCTGATCTGCAGACGACGATCAGTCTCGACTTTAAAGATGCGATATTTGGCCTTGAGCGTGAGCTTCGCATCAAGAAACCATCGACCTGTACGACCTGTAAGGGTAATGGCGCAAAGCCAGGCACGTCTCTCGAAACCTGCACGCAATGTAATGGCAAGGGACAGGTGCGAAATATTCAGCGTACTATCCTCGGATCTATTGCAACGACGCAGACCTGTGACAAATGTCACGGTACTGGCAAGATCCCCAAGGATCCATGCGCTACGTGTCACGGCAAGGGCATCGTCAACGAAGAACGCACGATCAAGCTATCAGTACCAGCAGGTATCCAGCATGGCGAGACACTGCGGCTCGCAAGTATGGGTGAAGCTGTGGCAGGAGGACCATCTGGTGATCTCTACGTGCATGTGTCCGTAAATTCTCACAAGACGATCAGACGCGACAAGAACGATCTCGTGACCACATTGCCGATCAAGCTCACTGACGCGCTCCTCGGCGCGACCTATGCAGTCGAGACACTTGATGGCATGGAGTCTATCTCTATTCCGACCGGCACGCGTGTAGGCGACTCAGTCACACTCAAGGGCAAGGGCGTGCCGACCTCCAGTCACAAGCGTGGCAACTTCATCATCAAGCTCGACATCAAACTTCCAGAGAAACTTTCCAAAAAAGCGAAAGAGGTGATAGAAGAACTCAAGAACGAAGGAATATAAAAATAAACCGTCCAAAAGACGGTTTATTTTGTGTTCGTTCATATCCATAATTTATACAAACTCACCCTCCGCATTGTAGAAATGGCGCTTGGTGATCCTGATCTTGTCTCCGGGCAGAATCTCACGATCTGGGATATGCCGTAGGGTGATAAGACCCAACTCATGGATCGTATGCTCATCAACTGCTCCAGCGTACAACTGGTTTTTTTTGAGATCAACAAATAATTTTGCGTAAAATATATTGCCTGTTTTTACAATGTGGATGGGTTTTTCATAAGGATTCTGAACGAACTCCTGGTCGCTGGAATACTTTTGTAAGTCGCTTTTTTGTAATGGCATCGCTTTTAGATTTGGTTGAATTATAGTGGGATAGTAAGGAGAGTCAATTGGTATTGATAAATCTGTATATTGTGGTAGGGTGGCCTTAGATAGCCCATTACATTTAGTACTTAAAAACGATTTTTATGCTTACTAATACTCCTGAATTCAAAGAGCTTCTTCGAAAGGGTAAAAAGCGGCATACTAAGTTTAAAAAATTTGGAGGCGATTTGAAAAAGATTCCAAATTTGCCAGAACTGTTCCCTGCAAATGAACATCAGAATATCATCGACGCACTGGTTGCTACTTGTAGTACAAAAGATGAAATACAAAATGTACTATTAAAAACCGGATTTGGCACGTATGATGTCGAGATAATGGGAGAGCCGATGACTGAGCTGAAGCAGAAGGCAATACTGATATGTATCGCGTCATGCGGCACTCTGACTAACATGGGGATGCCCTGCACACTCAGATCGAAGAACTGATTAGGGAAAAGCGCTGCAATATATGCAGCGCTTTTTTTATATTCTTTATTTTTCAATCAAATGATTTGAGGGTTGGTCTGGAGTTCCCACATCTCTTTGTAATCAGTTGATGTTTGGAGTAGTGCGTCATGAGGCCCCACATCTTTGACAGTGCCATTCTCGAGAAGAATAATTTCGTCCAAGATAGCGACTGTAGAAAGTCTGTGAGCAATCACGATGAGTGTCTTGCCTACAAAGTGCGCCCCGATTGCTTTTTGAATGGACTGCTCAGTGTGTGCATCGAGTGCACTCGTTGGTTCGTCCATTATTACAATTGGGGCATCTTTGAGGATGGCTGCGGCGATGGCAAGTCTTTGGCGTTCTCCGCCAGAGAGTTTGATACCTCGTTCTCCTATCTTGGTTTCGAAACCATCAGAGAGCTTTTCCCAAATAAAATCGCAACTTGCTTTTTCTGCAGCAGATTTGATTTCTGCAAAAGACGCATTGGGTTTGCCCATGGCGATAATATTGCGGACACTCCACGAAGGAAACTGCGGGTCTTGCGGCACATAGGATATCCACGACCGGAGCAAGAGCTTGTTCACGCAGTCTACTGGTTCATCACATACGGTGATCATGCCGCGATGCTGGTCGTACACTCCGAGCATGAGCTTGGTGAGTGTAGATTTGCCTGATCCAGTTTTGCCGACAATGCCATACCGTCTTCCGGCAATGAAATTGAAGGTGAAATCACTGAGTGCTTGTGTTCCTGTCTTGTATCCGAAGGTAACTCCTGAAAAAGAGATGCCGTTGCTCTTGGGAACAACTGCGCTCGGCTCATACTCTATGGGCTCATAATTTTCTTCACTCAAAAGCTCGGACATTTCATATGCATCTGCAAATGAAGTCCTGACTTTGACGATACTTCTGCCGAGTCCCCACATGTACATGGAGAGCGAGGCAATGTATGCCTGCACCAGTACGGCTGTTCCTATTGTCTGGTATCCAGCAATGACATCACCAAGCACGGTGCTCATACAATAGAGCTCGAGCGCGATGACGAGGATACTCTGGGATGCCCACTGCATATTTCCAAAGAACCAAGCTTTGCGGCGCTTGCGGTACTCGTCTTGTGTTACTTGCTCAAATGTCTTCTGTATCTGCGGGACGGCAGAGAACATTCTGAGTGTGAATATCGACAGCAAGATGTCACTCGTGTGGCCTATGGTCGCTGAGTCTGCGTTTGCGCTCTCGAGATCGTATTTCATACGAATGCGGGAGAAAAACACGGTCGTCAGCACAAAGAGTGTCGTCCATATCGCGAATACTAATGCGAATTTGGGTATGACAATCCATGAATACACGATGAGATAGAGTACAAAGAAACAGGAGCGAATAATGGAAAATACAAATTCATCCACGACGTATTCCGATACACTGGCAAAGCGTTTGTACTTTGCTACCAATGCACCCGAAGGATGGTTGGTAAAAAAGTGGGTGCTTTTGCCGAGTAGGCCGCGAATGCTGTAGTTTTTGAGATCGCGAATCAGCCTGGACTCAGCGACCACTACGAATGCGTCGCCAGCTCTATTGAGCGCCCATCCAAGTATTGAAGCAATTGCTACATACTTGAAGGCTTCCCAGGGAGATTGTTTGTTGGCAAGCTGATCGAACGCGGTTTTCCATTGGATAGGTCTGAACATGAGTTCTAAGTACATGGCGCCCGAATAGGTGAGAATGACTCCTATTAGCGAGATCTTACTCTGGCCAAATACTGATTTCCAATGTTTCCATACGTGAGTTATCACATTTTTCTTTTTCATGATTATGTATTTTTTAAATGAACAAATTAGATAGCGCCCAAACAAAAACTCCAGCTTTTGTTGAGCTGGAATGTCTAGAGTAAAAAATAGAAATCAGAAGCTTAACACAAGCGTATAGTTGAGGCGTCGAAAGAGACGGGAAGGGTGTGAGACCCGTTCCGGCACATCTGCGCGATATAAAGTTGTGTGTTATTCTTATTCATAACGTTTGCATACTAACATATTTGCGTGAAAAGTCAAAAGTAAGGATTTTTTGTTTATTTCTTGTATACTTTGAACACTATGGCATCCATTCCAGAGCTCCGGGACGAACGGCTGAAAAAGAAAGCATTGTTGGAAGAAAAGGGTATTAATCCATACCCAGCTACTACCAAGCGCACTGACCAGATCGATATATTCATCGATCGGTTTTCAATCTACGAAAATGGCAAAGACGCTGTCACGCTCGCGGGACGCATCATGAGCAAGCGCGGACAAGGCGGACTCGCGTTCGCGGATATATTTGATGGCACGGGAAGCATGCAGCTATTTCTGAAGTCTGACGAGATGGACGCAGACGCGTACGCGCTCTTTAATGAAACGACTGACGTTGGAGACTTTGTGGAAGCAACAGGTATCGCATACACGACGAAGCGCGGAGAAAAGGCGCTCTTTGTGTCTGGATGGAATATGCTTGCGAAGTCATTGCTCCCGCTTCCTGAGAAATGGCACGGCATTACTGACGATGATGAACGCTACCGCAAGCGATATCTCGACATTCTCACTGATCCGGAGCTCCAAGAAATGTTCAAGAAGAAGGCGAAATTTTGGGAAGTGACGCGCAACTTCATGAAGGAACATGGATTCATGGAAGTAGAAACTCCGACGCTTGAAGTCACGACTGGCGGGGCAGAAGCCAATCCATTCAAGACATTTCACAAAGACTTCGCGCTCGATGTGTTCATGCGCATCTCAGTAGGCGAACTCTGGCAGAAGCGTCTCATGGCTGCGGGATTTCCCAAGACATTTGAGATCGGACGCGTGTATCGCAACGAAGGCTCCGGCCCTGACCACCTCCAAGAATTCACGAATATGGAATTCTATTGGGCATACGCAGACTACGAAGCTGGCATGAAGCTTGTCACAGATCTCTACCGCAAAATAGGTGAAGAAGCATTTGGAACAACGAAATTTACCACTCGCGGACATACATTCGATCTCAATGATGAGTGGAAGAAAGTGGACTATGTCGCAGAAATTGAAAAGCAAACAGGTATCAATGTGCTGGACGCTACGGAGAAAGAAATGAAGGACAAGCTTGACGAGCTCGGCGTGAAATATACCGGTACCAACAAAGAACGTCTCACTGACACATTGTGGAAATACTGCCGCAAGAATATCGCTGGCCCAGCATTTCTCGTGCGTATTCCCAAACTCGTCTCTCCACTCGCCAAGGCATGTGAAGATGATCCTCGAGTGACTGAGCGTTTCCAGGTAATGCTCGCAGGAAGTGAAGTGGGAAATGGATTCTCAGAGCTCAATGATCCAGTAGACCAGCGCGCGCGATTTGAACTCCAGCAAGCAATGATCGAGCGAGGGGATGACGAGGCGATGATGCCTGAATGGGAATTCGTCGATATGCTCGAGCACGGCATGCCACCGACGTGCGGATTTGGATTTGGAGAAAGACTCTTTGCGTTCCTCGTCGACAAGCCACTCCGTGAGACGCAGATGTTTCCGCTTTTGAAACCAAGAGAATAATATGAAAAAAGCTATAACAAAACGAGTCCTTCACTTCACCGCCGGAGTACTTGGTTTGCAAGGAGTAAGCTATGCCTTTGACTATGTGGTATATCCAGTTGTCATCTATCGATTTGGCCCCATACAAGGAACGGGTATTCTTTTTATTGCAGCATTTATTCTCAACTATCTCTGTATACTGATTTATGACAAAATAAAACTCGACCTCTTTGGATTTGAGGCGCTCAAGCAATTCAAGGAAGAGGCAGATCATACCCAGAAAAAAACGTTCATACAAAAAATGCTCAAGTGGGGAGATGTCCCAGCGTTCATTGCGATGTCGTGGTACGATCCGATATTCGCAGTACTGTACAAGCGCAAGAGTACGCAATTTGACGGCTTTCGTCGTCGAGATTACTGGATGCTGATCCTCAGTACATTCATCGGATGCGTGCTGTGGTCGCTGATTTGGGGCCCTGCCGCGTACATCGTAAAGCAGGTAATTCATCACTTCTTTTAATCTTCTGCTATACTATCCATATGGAACCTGTCAAGAAAAACAGATCTAACGCAATCCTCGTCACTCTCTTCATCATAAGTTTTGCCCTCGCAATCGGGGCGAGCTACTATCGTTATTTTTATACAAAAGACTATGACTATCTCGTAGAGGCTTCCTGTGACCCACTGACCGAAGGTTGCCACTATCGCAGCTGTGAAAATGCCGATGACTGTCCGCCCAACCAGCTCTCTGTCTACAAGGTCTACCACGTCAATGCGGGAGACTTTGCTCGCTGCGCAGACAACTCATGCAAACAAGAATGTGAATCTGGTGCCATTGCCTGCGAGCCGATTGCCTGTGACGCAGATGCAGGAGATACTTGTGAGCCAATTGAAACCTTAGAGTAATTATTATGGAACACATGCCAGATATCGAGCAGCTTATTTCTGATAGAGAGGCATTTAACGCATTTGTGTATACGCCGCTCGAAGAGGCGCTCCGTTTACTGAAGGAACGAGGGGAAGATCCAGATGTGTACGATATTGGTCCAGTTCCTGAGAAATTTGCGAATAAACCCAAAGTTGTATTGCACCGCCAGGTGATTACTCCCAACTACGAAGTAAGCCGTTTTTTGAGCATTGCAGAAGTGCTGGGATTTGAACCGCTCTTTTTTGAATTTCATGATGACAAGTATGTTACGGAGAATGATTGGAAGTACCTGCTGGGAAAAATGCACTTTTATAAAGGAAAGGGCAAAAAGGGCGGATCAAAGGTTGATCGAATGAACATTATTAATTTCAATACGGCGAATGGAAAGAAAATGTCAGCAGTTGAAACAATCTGGGGCCAGCGGCTGATCGACTTTCATCATGAATTGTTCCTGATGAAGTATCCTTCATTGCACCAGAGCATGTACGATGGCTCGGAGTGGTACATGTCCAAGGGGGGCAATGCAAAGGAATATTACACCCCCTTTCTAGGACTTTTCATCAAGCACGGTATTTTGTTCGAAAACTTCATGCTCGATGAACGCGAGCTCGACTTCACCCGAGACATCTTTCTGCCGGCATTTATAGAGATATACCGCACGACTGGGCTCAAACCGCTTATCGTTGCGCTCGAGCCGACTGATATCGAAGGGGATAATTTCTGGATGTTCCACCCGCCGGAAACTATCAATGTCGTAAAAGATAAGTTAAAATAACGCTATGGATATCAACACGTGCATCGCGCTCGACCCTAACTTCAGCATTTCATACTACTCTCACCTGATACCGTTATTCATTATTTTAGTGCTTAGTGTTTTTTTGCTCACCAAGACAAAGTTTTCACTCCTTTCGAAACTCTTCGCATTCTTTGGAGCAGCATTCTGCTTCTGGCTTATTGGAGATGTCATAACCTGGACTCAAGGAAACTACAACCTCGTCACATTCAACTGGGCGCCGCTCGACTATATCAATATTGTATTCTATCTATTCGGAGCATATTTCTTCGCAGCACTACTCAAGGGGTCTGATATCAAGTTGTGGCAAAAGATCGGATTGTTTGCGCTATCACTGCCAGGCGTGTACATCACGGTGACTGGGATGACCATTCCGCTCTTCAACCAGCCATGGTGCGAAGCATTCAATAGTCCATTCTTGACTGAGTACAAACTTATTCTTGAAGGTGCAGTCGTAGCGTTTATTATTATCGCCGGCATTATTGGGTACAAGAGAGGGGACAAAACAAAGCGAAGGCAAATCGTGATGGTCGGTAGCGCGTTGATATTGTTCTTTGCGGTTTTCTCCGTAACTGAATATATCTCGAGCCAGACTGGAGTGTATGAAATCAACCTCTACAGTCTCTTCATACTGCCATTATTCCTTGCACTGATTATTTACGCCATTACAAGTCTTGCCATATTCCATATACGATCTTTGGCAACGCAACTTTTGATCTATGTCCTCTTGATCATGATCGGATCACAGTTCTTCTTCCTCCAAAATACTACTGACAAGACGCTCACGGTCATCACATTCATCCTCTCGCTCACGTTCAGTGTTTTCTTGATGCGCACTGTGAAGCGCGAAGAGCTTGCTCGCAGACGTATCGAAGAGCTCGCACAGCAGCTCGAGCACTCCAATGTGAGCCTCGAAACTGCTAATGAAAAGCTCAAAGGCCTTGATAGACTCAAGACAGAATTTCTTTCACTCGCATCTCATCAGCTCCGCAGTCCGCTGACTGCTATCAAGGGCTACTCATCGATGCTCGTAGAAGGATCATTCGGCAAGCTCACCGCCAAGGTAGATGAGCCCGTGAAGCGTATTTATACCTCAGCACAAGGCCTCGTGAATATCGTCGAAGACTTGCTCAATGTATCCAAGATCGAACAAGGTGGTATGAAATATGAATTCCAAGAGACTGATCTGGCGCCGCTCATGAAAAACTTGTACGAAGAAATGCAGATCCCGGCACAGAGTAAAAATCTCACATTTACGCTCGATATGAAGGAAGGCGAGAAGTTCATGGTCAATGCCGACCCAGTGAAAATCAAACAAGTATTCCTCAACCTCACTGACAACAGTATCAAGTACACACAGGAAGGTGGATTTGTCACCATATCACTCGTGCGCGTGGATGGCACGATAGAGTTCACGGTCAAAGACAATGGAGTAGGTATCTCAGCTGAAACCAAGGCAAAGCTCTTTGAGAAGTTCAGTCGCGGCGAAGGAGGCAAGATGAATACTGGCGGATCTGGACTCGGACTCTATCTTGCACGACAAATCGCAATGGCCCACAAGGGTGAAGTGATTATTGATAGTGAAGGACTAGGTAAGGGATCAATATTCAAAGTAACGATTCCAGCAATATAGTTATTGCAGCTTTGTACCATCAGCAGTATCGAGGACTTCGTAGCCAAGCGCTTCGAGGTTTTTGCGTAGTTCGTCGGACGTGGCAAAGTCTTTGGATGCACGAGCTTCGTCGCGTTTCTCTACGAGCATCTGAGCTTCCGGAGTAATCACGAATTTGTGTACATGCATCAGATCGATCCCGAGTACTTGATCGAATGAGAGGAGTGTTGCCCACTTGTCCTTGTCTTCAATGCTGTTGTCATTAATGACTTCCCATACCACTGCAAGTGTCTTGGAAGTATTGAGATCGTCTGAAAGCGCGTCAATGAAAGACTGCTGATACCTGCCAATCACATCGCCCACGAAGTCTTGGTGAGAGGCGAACTTGTACAACTTCTTGAGCATGGTGTTGGCGAGCTCGAGAGAATCCCAAGTGAAGTTGAGCGGCTTGCGGTAGCTCGTCTGCATGAACATGAGGCGCACGGCGAGTGGATTCATATTGCGCGCGACAATGTCGTCTATGTTGTAGAAATTTTGGAGGCTCTTGGACATCTTTACTCCATCCACCGTAAGGAAGTCGTGGTGTACCCAAAACTTCACGAAGTCGTACCCAGTCGCACACTCGCTTTGGGCGATCTCATTCTCATGGTGTACGGGAATATGGTCGATACCACCAGTGTGGATGTCGATCGTCTCGCCGAGGTATTTCATGGACATGGCAGAGCACTCAATGTGCCATCCCGGAAATCCATCTCCCCATGGAGATGGCCAATACATAGCATGGTCTGCAAAGCGACCGACTCTCTTGAACCAGAGAGAGAAATCAGTTGCATGTTTCTTGTCAGGATCAATCACGACATCATCTCGCACCGCTACTTCTTTGTCAGCGAGTTTCTGGCCTGAAAGCTTGCCATATGCAGCGTCTTTGGATGTAGCAAAATAAATTGCGTTCGCAGTTTCGTATGCAAAACCTTTCTCAATTAGCCGCTCTACCATAGCAATCATCTCGGCTATATGACTCGTTGCCTTGGGTTCGATAGTGGGTGCAAGCACGTTCACTGCCTGCATTGTGGTATGGAAATAGTTGGTGTAGTACTCGGCAATGTCCCAGACAGTTTTGCCCTCAGTTGCCGCCTTCTTTTCGAGCTTGTCATCGCCGTCGTCCGCGTCATTGGTCAGGTGGCCGACGTCAGTAATATTCATCACGTGCTTCACGTCATAGCCGAGAAGTGTTAGCGTGCGGCGAAGAATGTCATCACCAACGTATTTGCGCATGTGCCCAATGTGGGTGAAGTCATACACAGTGGGGCCACAGGCATACATAGTGACAGTGGGAGGATTGAGGGGGCTAAATTCCTCTATAGATCGAGAGAGTGTGTTGTAGAGTTTGAGTGCCATAGATTAGAGCCAGCGGCGCAGTTTGAAGAATAAGAACAGTATTATACCCATAATCGTCATTGCGCCAATAATGAAGAAGAAGTCATCGAATGACTTGATGAAGATCAGCTCAGGAACGGTATTCATGCCGAATATTCCAGTGATGAGCGTAAGCGGCAACATGACAAAGGTCATGATCGTGAAATTCTTCATGATTTCATTGGACTTGGTAGAGAGGAGCGAGTCGTTGGTGCGCTGGAGTTCGGCAAGGACGTCGCGGTGGCTCTCAAGAATGGAGTTTACCTTGCGGTACTCACTCGTAATGATCTCAGCATAGTATGTGTAATCATCCCCAAAGAGGCGCTTGGAGGCAGACTCGTAGCTCCGCAGCACCTCCCCATGGAATCTGATGGACTGCTTGAAGTCGAGGAGTTTGCGTGATGTTGTAGAAATACGGCGTACAGTTGAAACTTCATGGCTCTCGAAGATTTGGCGTTCAATATCCTTGATGGTTTCCGTGAGCTCTTCGAGTTCAGCGAGTGACTTGCGATAAAATTCCTTCATCATCTGCATGAATATGTATCCGCCATGATGTGCAGCAGTAGGGTCCTCGTGGAGGGTGTGCGCTTCGAAGACTTTGGCAAATTCGCTCACTCGATCGACTGCTTCGTATCTGACCGTAATGATGAATTTCCTACTGATGACGAAGTCGATTTCTTGTTCAGTGCTAGATCCAGGATTTTTGCCAATAATGGGGAAGTGGAGGATCAGATACAGGAAGTCGGAGTAGAGATCTACCTTGGAGCGAAGCGTGTGGTCGGACATTTCTTCGCCGACGAGGTGCGGGAGGCCAAATTCTTCGACAATATGCGCTGTTTCCTCAGGAGTTGGGCTCTCAAGGTCCACCCAGGTCAAACCGTGTGCGCTATAGCGGGAAATCATACGGATTATTGTACCATAGCTTGCATACAGGTCAGAAATATGTATAATGAGCTCCTATTATGGCAGTCGCAAAAACAACCAAAAAAGCAGCTCCAGCCAAGAAAGTGGCCGTAAAAAAGGCTCCTAAAAAGGCAGTTGCGGGAGAGTTTGCGGTGATTGCAACTGGTGGCAAGCAGTACCAGGTATCAGTAGGCGAGACTATCACTATTGAAAAGATCGCAGACCTCAAGAAGGGCGACGCAGTAACCTTCGACAAGGTTCTCCTCGTCGACAATGGCTCTGACACAACTATCGGTACTCCTCATATCACAGGCGCATCAGTAACTGGTGAAGTTGCAGTAGTAGGCCGCGCTGCAAAAGTGACTGTTCTCAAATACAAGCAAAAGTCCCGCTACCAAAAGAAAAACGGCCACCGACAGCCATTCCTCAAAGTAAAGATCACTGCTATCAAATAAAAAATTCCCGGAAATTTCCGGGAATTTTTTATTGACCTTTTAATAAATAGTGATATAACGAAGTCAGACATATTTTCGTTCACAATTAAACCAGCTCACATGAAAAAAGCATATCATATAGGCGTTATTACCATTATGCTGTGTATGGCATCATGCACTACCACCCAGCAGTCATTCAATCCTAAGGGGCGGACAGATATTGCCCAAAAGAATAAGGAGAAGGGTATACGATACTCCAATGACACGTCTCTCTGTTTCTATTGGATCAAGCCTGGATCCGCGCCGGCCCGATACTCCCATTTCCCTGAACAATTCACTAGTCATCAGTACAAAGATACTTGCTTTATCGGAATACTTGTTGGCGCCAAGGTGTATACGGCATTTGATTTTAACAGAGAAGGCGAGATCAGTTTTGATGAAGACCAGGTGACTACCAACGTCACAGAAACTGCTGCCTGGGATAGAATGCTCAGCAAGGAATTTACCACCGTCTTTAGGGCACTAAATGCAGGGATAACCGCTGACTCAGCCAGTCGCGCCAGGCTTATGCCGACTATTATCAATGAATTACGGCAACTCAATGATGGGAAGTTGCCCTATGGAAATGTCGAAGTATACAATGTGCTGTTGCTATTTACTTACCTTAAGCAACTAGAGGACGAGGAGAAAAAAACCGACAAGAAACCCGTCTTCAACTACAAATCTTAGGTAAAAAGCCCCGGAAATTTCCGGGGCTTTTCTTTACTCTCTCTTTTTCAATGATGCGTTCAGACTTGCCGCATCCGCGTACTCGAGTTCTGCTCCTGATGAAAGCCCTCGACCGAGTGAGGTGATCGTAAGGTTCGGTGAAATAGGTACAAGCATCTCACGAATGGCTTGGTCAGTGTGTTCGCCATTGGGAGTCAGCGGGAATGCAAGAATGATTTCAGAAAGTGTCGCTGACTCAGTCTTGGCTCGATCGATGAGGTACTGAGTATTGGTACCCGCAACAATATTCTTTTGAATAATAGGAATCAGTCCGCCGAGCACAAAGAAGAGTCCGTTATAGTCAGTTTTCTTGAAGGTATCGATGTCCTGGCTTTTCTCTACGACAACGATAGTTGATTGATCACGAGAAGTGTTGCTGCAGATCTCACAAAGTCCTCCAGAGCCTTCGAATATACGATGGCACCGAGTACAGGTATGTGCTTGGTTGCGAGCGTCCAGAAGACTCTTGGCGAGGTTGGATACGTAGTGCTCTGGCTGGGTCAAAATGAAGTATGCAAAGCGCATGGCCTGCCGCTGGCCAATGCCAGGGAATTTGAGAAAGAGTTGTGCGAGACGGTCGAGTTCTTGTTGCATGTATCTTAGAAATCATCGAATGATACCGTGGCCTTTTGTTGGGCGATGAAGCTCGCGTGCTCTTTGTCCATGGACAGAAATGATGTTGTCTTGCCATCAAAGAGGAGCTGTACTGATCCCACGGCACCGTTACGGTGCTTCTCGACAAGAATGTCTGCGATGTTGTCCTTCTCATCCTTGTAGCGGTCATCGCGGTGGATGAACATGACCAGGTCGGCGTCCTGCTCGATAGATCCAGAGTCACGAAGGTCGGAGAGGCGTGGTTTGCCGCCACGAGACTCAACTGCACGAGAAAGCTGGGAGAGTGCGAGTACTGGCACGTCGAGCTCACGAGCGAGCTGCTTGAGCGACCGAGAGATCTCCGTGACTTGGTTGACCATGTTGTCATAGTTTTTGGACGTCGTCATGAGCTGGAGGTAGTCAATGACGATAAGTCCGAGTCCATGCTCGCTCTTGAGTCGGCGGGCGACTGAGCGCATCTTCACAATGGAGTTACCTGCTTGGTCGTCGATGTAGATTGGAGCCTTCTGGAGGCGTGACGCAGCTTCTTGGAGAGTGGTGAAGTGCTGCGTAGAGAGTCCATGTCCAGTACGGATGGCCCATGCATCTACACGGCTTTCCGCAGAGAGCATGCGTTGTACGAGCTGTTGCGCGGACATTTCCAGTGAAAATATGCCCACAGGTGTTCCTGAGAGCGCGACGTTGCGGGCAATGTCGAGTGCAAATGTAGTCTTACCCATAGACGGTCGTGCTGCGAGAATGATGAGGTCGGACTTCTGAAGTCCTGCGAGGAGGTTGTCGAGATCTGCAAATCCAGTCGGTACGCCACGAACTTCGTCCTTGTGCTCGCGAAGATATTCGATTTGCTCCACAGTATCGAGGAGGGATTGCTTGATAGATACAAATGCATTCTTGGTCTGCATGCTCGATGAGACCTTAAATATTGCTTTTTCAGCAGTATCCAGAATATCCGCGGTCTCCATGTCGTTTTCTTCGTATGAAAGGGTTGCAATAGACTCGGATGCGTCGATGAGGGAGCGGAGAATAAATTTCTTGTACACAATATCCGCATAGTGCCGGATGTTGACTGTCGAAGGGACATTGCTCATGAGTTCGTTGAGGTAGACATTGCCACCAACTTCCGCAAGCGTCTTCTTTTCCTTGAGGACATTGGCGATAGAGAGCACATCGATCGGCTCGTTCTTGAGCGAGAGCTCCATGATGTTGCGGAAAATAATGCAGTGCTTCTTGGCATAGAACATCTCAGGCGTGAGAAGATCCACGATTTCGTGGATTGCTGCTGGACGAAGCATGAGCGCGCCGAGTACTGCCTGCTCGCTTTCGATAGACTGTGGTGGCACGCGCAGATGTGAGAGATTGGACCCCTTTTGCATGGAATGATTGTACCACCCCGGTCAACTATTAAAAATCCACCATTTTTGGTACTATATGCACATGAAATCCACAAAAAAGCGGGTATTATCAGGCGTACAGCCAAGTGGTCAGCTTCACATCGGTAATTACTTTGGGGCACTCAAGCAATTCGTTGATTTACAAGAAGATCATGAGTGTCTGTACATGATTGCCGACCTCCACTCATTAACATCAGTACAAAACGCAGTGGAACTTCGCAAGCAAATACTCGACGTAGTGATTGACTACCTCGCAATCGGTATCGATCCAGAAAAGTCAGTAATATTCTGCCAATCAGCTGTGCCAGCACATGCAAACCTCGCATGGATATTCGAAACTATTACTACTATGCCGTATCTGATGCGTGCGCACGCGTTCAAAGACGCAGAGGCAAAGAATAAGGAAATAAATGTCGGGCTTTTCAACTACCCATTACTTATGGCGGCGGATATTTTGCTCTACGAGCCTCACTTTGTCCCTGTTGGCCAAGACCAGAAGCAGCATGTGGAGATTGCGCGTGATACAGCTGAGAAATTCAACCATATTTATCGTCCGGATACGTTTGCTCTACCAAGTGCATTCATCATCGAGTCCGTTGCTGTCGTACCTGGAACCAATGGAGAAAAGATGTCAAAGAGTAAGAGAAATACCATCCCACTCTTTGCAACTGATGAAGAAATCACAAAGGCGGTCATGTCTATTGCAACAGATTCTCGTGGCAAAGGTGAAGAGAAAAATCCTGACGACATGGCGCTCTATCAGATCCACAAACTCTTTAATGATTCTGCAGACCTCAAGTCTCAATATACCCAAGGCCTCGGCTACGGCGATGCCAAGAAAATGCTCATCAATGACATTATTGCCTTTGTTACTCCTATGCGAGAACGTCGCAAGAAGTATGAAAATGATCCCAAACTTGTGCAAGAAATCCTGCTCAATGGCGCAATGAAGGCAAATGATATTGCGATGAAGAAGCTCACGGATGTGTACGAGGCGATAGGGCTGACGGAGTAATACTTATGGACGAAATTGAGGAAGAAAAAAATTCAATTGCTGATGTGTTTAGAACGGCAAGACGTTCGCTGGCTTTTTCTTGGAAGAAAGAACCAAAGCTTTTTATTTTCAATATCTTGCTCGCAGTCGTCCTCGCAGCGGTTGTATATCTCCAGTTGACTTCATTTTCCCAGATTATCGATGAAATCGTTCGCATCAAGCAATCAGGATTGGGTGTCACGTCGAGCCTCATATGGCAAACACTGATTTTAGGAATTTCTTTCCTTATTCCTGCACTATTGCAAAATCTGTATGCAAAGCTTAGTGACGAATTGAATGTAAAAATAGGAACACATGTTAGTTTGCACATGATGGATTCATTTTCATCTCTTGATATTGGCACTTTTGAAAGCAGTGAATTTCAAACCAAGCAAGAGCGTACACAGAAATGGGGGATGGGCTCAATCAACAATGTCATTTTCTACTCCATAAGACTTTTTGGAGGTCTTGCGGGTTTTGCGACATCCGCGTTCATTCTTTTTTCTATTAGTCCATATCTGGTGTTATTGGCAATTCTCGGGTCACTCACATACTACTTTGTCGAGAAAAAATACGGACGCGAGCTGTACCAATTGTATTGGATCAATACTGATGATATACGAATAGAGGGAGATCGCAGAAGTTATTTTAAGGATGTAAAAAAGCTTGTTGAGGCAACACTTTTCAATATTAAAAGCTTTTTCCGCAACCAAGTAAAAGAACTCTCTGAGGTTTACGATCAAAAGGTAATAAAGGTGAAGGCGAGAGAGTCATATGCCACATTTGTTGCGGACTTTATCCAAACTATCTGTCTCTTTATTGCGATAGCGCTGGTTACGCTTGAGACATTACGCGGGGATCTCTTGGTGGGGTCTCTGTTGTTGGCATTTACGGTATATCGATCATTTGTCAGTACTTCCCAATCATTCTTCCAAGACCTTTCTCGTCTCCAAGATCAAGCTCGATTCGCACAGCGCTGGTACGATCTCTTTGATATCGAACCCAGAATAGTGAGTAAACCAGATGCGATAATTCCCGACTTTACCAAGCCACCAACCATTGAATTCAAGAATGTATCTTTCAAGTATCCTGAAACTGAAAAAATGGTATTACAAAACATCAATCTCAGCCTCCAAAGCGGTGAAAAACTAGCAATCGTTGGAGAAAACGGCGCTGGCAAGACAACGCTTATCAAACTGTTGTGCCGCATCTATGATCCAGTAGAGGGCGACATACTCATCGATGGCGTCAATCTCAAAGACATCAATCTCGAAAAGTGGAGAAGCTATATGGGTGTATTGCTCCAGGATTTCACCAACTACCAAATGACTGCGCGCGAAGCAATCGCAATTGCAAAGCCCGGCGAAACAATCGATGATGATAAAGTGAAAAGCGCAGCAGAACTGTCAGGAGCGGATACATTCATACAAGAGCTACCAAAGAAATACGATCAATTGATATGGAAAGGTTTCCAAGATGGCGTAGAGCTCTCAAAGGGGCAATTCCAGCGTATGGCAGTCGCTCGTATTTTCTATCGTGATGCATTGATCTCAATCTTGGATGAACCAACCAGTGCGATTGACGCAGTTGCCGAAGAAAAGATATTTGAGGTATTGGAGACTAAAATGGAAGACAAGACTGTGGTGCTGATCTCACACCGCTTCAGTACAGTCAAAAATGCTGACCAGATTGCAGTGATCGAGCACGGAGAACTCAAAGAGCTTGGTAGTCACAAGGAGCTTATGAAGAAAGACGGCCGATACGCAGAGCTCTATACAATGCAAGCGAGTAGGTATTTGGAGAGTGAATAATATATGAGTAATCAACTAGATGGCTGGGACGGATACTATGATGTGATAGGGGGCGAACACTCCTCAGCTCTTGAAAAAGCTGTTAGAGAGTATGGCAAAGATAAAGGCTACGCGCTCGATATCGGTGCGGGTAATCTTCGTGATACAAAGTTTTTATTACATGAAGGATTTAAGGTAACGGCCGTAGATCCGTCCCCTGGGTCAGTAGCCGCTGCCCAAAAGATTGACGACCCAAATTTTACGATGTTCCAAGGTTTCGCAGGAGCATATCCATTTCCAGAAAATCATTTTTCCATTATTAATGCACAGCAGATACTCTTTCATTTTCCAAAGGCAAAATTTGATTTCATCATGGAAAAGATTCAATCATCTTTAACATCAGGAGGAATTTTGTGCGCGAATTTCTTGGGAGAAAATGACACATGGAACAGTCCAGAAAAGAATATGACGATAACGCCCGCAAAGGACTTGCCAGAAATATTGAAAGGGTTTGAGATCGTATACATCAAAGAGCACGAGCGGGATCAGACACCTGAATTTGCAAAAGGAAAAGGCGATGTTAAGCCTCGACACGAACATCAAGTGGTAGTCATTGCGATCAAGAAATGATGTAGAATAAGCTCATGAACCAGCAATACTCCCTCCAAGACTTTGGAGTTACCCGATATGAAGAAACACTCCCAAATGGCTTGAAGGTTATTTTCTTTCACAAACCGTTTGCGCCTATCAGCGCCACGATGGTCATGCGATCGGGATCAGTGTATGAACCAATGGATAAACTCGGGCTTGCGCACTTTACTGAGCACTGTATCGTAGCTGGATCCAAGACTCGTACCAAGGAAGAGTTTTCAAATATTATTGATAGTATCGGCGGGTACTGGAATGCAAGTACTGACGAAGATACGATGTCGGTGGAATGCGAAGTTCCTGATATTGAACATTTGTCCTTTATGAAAGAATACTTCGCTCACGCGCTCGGAGAAATACATGTGACCGATGAACTTCTAAAGAATGAAAAGGCGATCATCATATCAGAAATAGAACGAGCTCGTGCCAAGCCGCAGTACGCCGCAGCTCTGTATTTCGATGAAGTGTTTGGAGGCGGTACACATTGGGGCACGCCGACGCTTGGGACTATTGAATCAGTTTCCGCATTTACAGCTAGGGATATTGAAGAATTTTTCACCACGCACTGCGTCGTAGAAAATATGGTACTCAGTGTCTGTGGTGGATGTTCGTGGCAAGAGATCAAGGAAGCCTTCCAAGATATTTCATTTCTCCACGGAACGCCGCAGACTCTTCCCGCGGCCCCTAGAGCTGTCGTGCCTGCCATTTATACGTATGAACAGGACATCGGGCAGACGCTCATTGTTGTTGGATTCAAAACTCCACAAGTTGGATCTCGAGCGGATTATATTCTTGGCTTTGCACTCAGATATGCGCACGATGGACTGACGTCGCGCTTCTACAAGAAGATCAGGAATGAACGAGGTCTAGCGTACTCGCTATCTTATCTGGCAATGACTTTCAATGACATATCGTACATCGGTACGTCAGTAGGAGTGCCGACTGATCGCGCGCAAGAGACGATCAACGCAATACTGGAATGCTACCGAGAATTTGCTCAGGAGGGCATGACTCAGACAGAGATCGACAACCGTATCAAGATACTATGGTATCGATCCAAGCGATCCATGCAGCGCTCCAGCGACTGGGCAGGTACTGATACCTATGACGAACTCTACCCGCAGTTCAACACACTGACCGGGCCATTTCCTGATATTTTCAACTATCGAACCACATACACCGCTGCAGAAGTTTTGCAAACCCTTCAAACATATCTCACCTTAGACAACTATTACTTGCTGGCCAATGGAAAGAATGTAGGCGAGCTGCAAAAGCCGTAGGCTTTTTTTATTGCCAGTTTTATGGCACAATGCGAGGACTTATGGAACGCACATATATTGGAGATTTGGGGGCAAAGGCAGCGGAAACAGTGACTATTAAAGGCTGGATCGACGTTCGTCGCGACCAAGGCAAAATGGTCTTTTTTGACTTCCGCGACATGACTGGATATATCCAGGGTGTCGTATTGCCAAATCGCCCAGAGGTGATCGAGATTGCAAAAACTTGTCGTCCAGAAACTGTAGTTGCGGTAGAAGGTATCGTAAACAAGCGTCCGGAACGTAACGTGCAAGCTGATAAACAGAATGGGGATATTGAACTTGAAGTGACTGGCATTTCTATCCTCAATGACGCAGAACCTCTTCCATTTGAGATCAATGTTGATACTCGTGAAGTCAACGAGGAAGTACGCCTCAAATACCGATATCTCGATATGCGCAGTGCCCGCATGCAGCGCAATATGCGCACGCGTGATGCAGTAATATCACATTTGCGTAATGCACTTCATGGTGAAAAGTTCGTTGAAGTAGAAACCCCAATCCTTACCAAAAGCACTCCAGAAGGCGCTCGTGACTATATTGTGCCTGCTCGACTTTACCCTGGGACATTCTATGCGCTCCCGCAATCTCCACAACAGTACAAGCAGCTGCTTATGGCCGGTGGAATAGAACGATACTTCCAGTTCGCAAAATGTATGCGCGACGAAGATGGCCGCGGCGATCGCCAGCCAGAATTCACTCAACTCGATATGGAAATGAGCTTTGTGACACGAGATGATGTCATGAATGTGAATGAGAAACTCCTCATCGAAGTCGTGCAAAAGTTTTTCCCTGAAAAAAAGATTCAAGCAATTCCATTCCCGCGTATTTCATATGCCGAAGCAATGGAGAAATACGACACTGACCGACCAGACATTCGTGAAGACAAAAATGATCCGAACCTTCTCGCATTTTGTTGGGTAGTGGACTTTCCATTCTTTGAATCTACTGAAAAGAGTGACAATCCCAATGCAACTGGCGCGTGGACCTATACCCACAACCCATTCTCCCGTCCGATAGAAGAGCATATGAACAACCTTATGAAGAAGAAAGATCTTGGATCAATCCTCACAACCCAATACGACATCGTACTCAACGGATACGAAATCGGCGGCGGCTCAATCCGTAACCATACTTATGATGCGCTTATGAAAGTATTTGAGATCCTCGGACACGATGGCGAGGCGATTGAGCGAGACTTTGGTCATATGATTCACGCATTCAAGACCGGCACGCCTCCACATGGCGGTATTGCATGGGGATTTGATCGACTCATGATGCTTCTCCTCGACGAACCAAACATCCGTGAAGTCATGGCATTCCCAAAAACAGGAGAAGGGAAGGACCCGATGATGCAATCACCATCTGAAGTACCTGGAAAGCAACTCGATGAGCTCAATATCGTACTGAAGAAAGTAGAAAAGAAATAAAAGAAGCCCGGAAATTCCGGGCTTTGTTTCAAATTCTAAAATTAACCTACTTATCTTTTTCTTTTTTAACGATCACTAAAAAAGTATCGTCGCATGCAAGGTCGTACCCTTTTGAAAGCTTTCTTATTAAATTCTCGCATTGTTTTTTGTACTGCAAGATTAATAAGTTTTTCAACTCCTTCATATCAACTCCAGCAGCTTTCGCGGCAACAAAAATTTCATTTTTGCGTAATTTGTCAACTGCTGCGTCATAAGAATGTGGATTTGCATCGTCCGCCTCTCTGAAGGTCGAAAAGGCTGCAAATACTGATCGTTTCGCCTCTTCACTTAGTAGTGAAGTAAGCATTTCAAGTGCGTTGTTCATTTTTAAATTGTTTTTAATGTACAAAGCGTCGATTCCTAGAATTGAACGCTTATTTAGTGGTATCTAGGATATATTTATTATATCTTATATTATATAGAAGTCAATATACTTTATATGTAATGCTTGTGCTGAATTCTCGTCTCTATGGTGTGAGAAGATAGTTTCTCTCTCACATATAGTTCATTCCCAATAGGGCGCTTTGAACATTACACTTTGAGGGTAGAGATCTGATATTTTATCAATCTTTACAAAGGACCATATCCTCTCAAACCGGCGTGTTCATAAATGACTCATTCAGACTAGATCTGACGCCAGAGAACACATTCTTTCCGGTATATCTCTTTTTTTCATTCTCACCTCGATATACCATTTACCATCCCGATTACATCCCATCATTTCCGCCCTAAAAAACTTAGTTCTTTCCACTTCTTTCTTCGTACAATTCAATACCTTCATCCAAAACTACAACCCAATATCCCAAACCAATCGCCAAACCCCCTCACTCACAAAGTAGGGGGGCCATTTCTTTGTCTGTCGAAGGGGCAAATAAAAGCTCCCTCTGGGATAGGGAGCTTCATTAAATCTTTTGCTGTTTAGATATCATTTTTGTGCAATTCGAATTCAGCGTCTACGAACTCAGCGACTTTCTTTCCCAGGTTGTCACTGTTTTCAAGTACGTGTCGTGCAAAGAGGTGGTTGTACAGAGGGGGTAAGCCGGAGATGCCGATGACAATACTGATTGTCTGTATGCCGCCGGCTTCGATGTGCTTTTTCATTCCCAAGGATGTATAGACTGTGGGATTTTGCATGAGCCAAGTTGTCTTCTCCCAGGCCAGCTGTCCGTGTGCTATACGTTGTTCCTCAGTCATGTTTCCAGCGACCGTTCCGGCTGAGTTGTAGTGGTCAGTTTCAAATACTGCTACATACACACCTTCTTTGCCATTAAATTTATTCTTGTGTGCCGTACAGAATGATTCCCATAATGACAGTGCTGTTTCGATAACAAAAATAACCTTTGAATAATCTTTACGCATTTGGTTGAGTTTCGAGTATTCTACTATATTTAAATATTTTGTCAAATGAGGCATTAAAATTGAGTTTGCAAGGTATACTGTAAGCATCCATGGAACCAACTCTCGAGCATTTTCAAGTTAAACACGAAGCCTTTGAGGGCCCGATCGAAGTATTGTTGGAACTTATTGAAAAGCGCAAGCTGTTTGTAAATGATGTCTCATTGGCATCAGTTACCGATGACTTTATTTCATTCATCCAGACCAAGGGCATGCATCCAGACATGGTTGCGAATTTCTTGGCAGTTGCGGCAACGCTCATATTGATCAAAGCTCGATCACTCTTGCCAAATCTCGAACTTACCTCAGAAGAATCCGAGTCTATTACTGATCTCGAGCGACGCGTAACCCTGTATCAGATCATTTCTCACATTTCCAACGATCTCATCAAACAATATGGCAAAAAGATTGCCTTCGAAGGCCTTCCTCAAAAAACTGGTCCAGTATTTGCTCCTGACCCCAGCTTGCCAGTAGAACAGCTTCCATTACTGATCCAAGACATGATCGGTCGGATTCCGCCACCAGCACAAGCCAAGCCTGAAGCGCGCGTGACCGCAACGATATCGATCGGGGAAGTCATTGATACACTCATCGATCGTATTTCTCGTATGACGAGCGGATCGTTCAATAGTATTCGCATGAGCGCACCCACAGGAGAAGAAAGGGAGCAGAAAGTCTATACGATAGTGTCATTTCTTGGTATGCTGGAGCTCGTACGACGTGGACTCGTGAACGCCGAGCAGTCATCGCAGTTTGAGGACATCCAGCTCGAGCGCCAGTCATCTCAATAATATGCAACAAAACCTTCCACAAACCATCGAAGCCATCCTCTTTGCCACAGCAGAGCCGCAAACATTTGCAGCATTATCCAAGCGATTTGAAGTCGATATAGAAACCATTGGCAAGGCAGTGGAGGAACTGCGAGGAATGCTCGAGGGGCACGGCATTACGCTCAATGTGCTGAATGAAGTGGTGACGCTCGTTACCCGAGCAGAGCACAGCGCACTTATCGAGGATATTCGCAAAGAGGAACTCTCCAAAGAACTCTCCAAGGCCTCAGCTGAAACACTCGCAGTGATCGCATATAGTCCTGGAGTATCCAAGAGCCAGATAGAATTCATTCGAGGTGTGAATGTCTCGTATAGTCTCCGCTCGCTCATGATGCGCGGACTTATTGAGTCCAAAGGGGCAGGTCGTGCAGTGGGATATCATCCTACGCTTGAGCTCTTGCAGCACTTCGGAGTAGTATCGCTCACTGATCTGCCACAGTATGCGGAGACCAAGGCAAAAATAGACAAGCTTATGTCTGGTGCAGACCAGTCTACGGAGTAATATCATCATGATCATCAACGTTATTAAAATTTTCTTACCCACGACGCTCGCATTCTTGATAGGCATTGCGCTTACGCCGAGTATTACGAGCTACATGTACAAGCACAAGCTCTGGCGCCGCAAGAAACGCAGCGAAGATGGGGAAATCACCAATGAAGACTACAAGAAACTCCATGATGGCACGACTGAGACCTCAACTCCTCGAGTGGGCGGTATTATCATCTGGCTTTCTACGCTGCTCTGTATAGGAGTGATTTGGCTGATTTCCAAAGTCGTTCCATCAGATCTCACGAGCAAGCTCGACTTCTACAGCCGTAGCCAGACACTCGTACCTCTTGCGGCACTGCTCTTTGGTGCGGGGATAGGACTGATCGATGATGCAGCGCAGATACGGGGAGTAGTAGAAAGAATTTCGCATCGCTATGCCAAGATACTGATCGTACTCGCGCTGGGAGCAGTGATCGGCGCATGGTTCTATGTGAAGCTGGGAGTCACTGGTATTTCCATTCCGTTCAGCCCAGTGCCACTGTATCTGGGTGTGATGTTTATCCCATTCTTTATACTCGTCCTGCTTGCAGTGTTTTCTACATCAGTGATTGATGGCATGGACGGACTCGCCGGCGGAGTGCTTGCAGTGATCTTTGCCGCATATTCCATCATTGCATATGGGCAAAATCAGCTTGATATCGCAGCACTGTGCGGAGTGATCACGGGCAGCATCATGGCCTTCTTGTGGTTCAATATTCCACCAGCACGATTCTACATGGGAGAGACGGGGATATTGGGACTCACGGTAGTGCTCACTGTTATTGCATTTCTTACTGACACTGTGCTCATATTGCCGCTCATTGCACTGCCGCTCGTAGCCACAGTCGCATCCAACATCATTCAGATCACGAGCTACAAGTATTGCGGCAAACGCCGAGTATTCCGGATCGCACCACTACACCATCATTTCCATGCGATTGGCTGGTCGAAAGAAAAGATCGTGATGCGCTACTGGATCGTATCAGTCATCTGCGCGCTCCTGGGTGTCGTCATCGCGCTCATCAGTAAATAATGATGAAGAAACTTTTTGCCAACGTCGAACAGAAACCGTTTGACCGATACTTCCTCGGCATCGTCATCCTCATTACTATTGTCGGCCTATTTTCATTCGTCTCTGCCTCACTTGGCATCCTCGCCAAGAGCGAGAGTAAGTTCTACGGAGTACTCTTCAACCAAATAGTCCTCGGACTTGTCGGAGGATTCTTTGGGTTGTGGCTGACCATGAAGATCCCATACCTCTTTTGGCGCAAACATGCCTTTTATATATTTATTCTGACGCTCATACTCACACTCCTCGTCTTTGTGCCGTCACTTGGATTCTCACACGGCGGCGCACAACGGTGGATTTCTATCGGCCCATTATCATTCCAGCCAGCGGAGCTTTTGAAAATTGGATTCGTTATTTATTTTGCAACCTGGCTCGCGTGGACGCAGAAAAAAGCTCAGGACGTGAAGTTCCGCATCATTCCGCTCGTCTGCATACTCGGCGTCGTGGCAGTGATACTGCTCAAGCAGCCTGATACCAAGAGTCTCGTACTCATCACTGCGGCAGCATGCAGCATGCTCTTTGTATCCGGAGTGTCGTGGAAGAAAATTATTATCATCATATCGATCGGAGTAGTGGGTATTGTCGGGCTCGCATTCATTCGTCCGTACGTGATGGAGCGCGTGAAGACATTCATCAACCCAGCGTCAGACCCTCGTGGTTCTTCATACCAGCTCCAGCAGTCACTCATCGCCATCGGATCAGGCGGAGTATTCGGTCGAGGACTTGGACAAAGCATCCAGAAATTCAGCTACCTCCCAGAGCCTCAAGGGGACTCCGTATTCGCTGTAATAGGCGAGGAGTGGGGATTTGTCGGGTCAGCGATACTCGTCGTACTCTACGTGTTTCTCGCAGTCAGAGGATTCAAGATAGCGATGCTCGCACCAGATAGCTTCTCTCGATATCTCGTTGTGGGTATCACAACACTCGTCGTCGCACAGTCATTCCTCAACATCGCATCGCTTGTCGGACTCTTTCCGCTTACTGGAGTACCACTTGTATTCATCAGTCATGGAGGAACCTCGTTATTTATTGCGCTTGCGGCGGTGGGTATTATATTGAATGTTTCGAGATATCAGAAAGCAGGGAAGTAAAAAATCCTCCCAAAAAGGAAAGGATTTTTCAATCAGTTAGCGAACTTAGAATTTGCCATTCTCATAAATGTACGAGAAAATAAATTTTCCAAAATTTGGAAATATATTTAAAATAGTTGTACATTCAATAATATCTTTTTCACCTGAAACTTTTATTTTTTGTCCATCCCAGTCTTTATATGTTATCTTTGGGACTTTGATGCCTGTTTTTTTGAAACTATCAGGAAATAACGTTCCTTCCAGCAACTTTATCAGGGCTGTACAGTCTGGGTCTGAGACCTCGGTTTCCACCGAGTAGGCAATAACATTATCTCCATCCGCTAATTGAACAAATAGTTTGCCCTCATGTATTCCAAAGAATGCATGGAGGTTGTAGTGCATGTTTTCTGTTATCATTTTTACGTTTTTTATTTGAATGTAAACTACAATTTTATCCTTGAAATGTCAATAAACAACTCCGTCCGATTTGTAGAAGTATCTTGAAATAGCTATACTATAGGCACCTTATGAAAATCCTACTTATTGGAGGCGGAACGGGCGGGCACTTCTATCCGTTGATGGCGATTGCCGAAGAGCTCAATAAAATGGCCGATGAAGAGCGCATCATCGATCTCAAGCTTTTCTACATGGCTGACTCACCATACGATCCAGAACTCCTCGAAGAGCAATTTATTACCTATATTCCCATTACTGCCGGCAAGCTCCGAGTCTATCGCTCGCTCAAGAACTTTTTTGTAAATATCTCGAATCTCATCAAGACATTCTTCGGCATCATTAGCGCAATATTCAAGGTATTCAGTCTCTACCCAGATGTGGTGATTTCCAAGGGTGGCTATGCGTCATTCCCGGGACTCGTTGCGGCCAAGCTCTTGCGCATCCCAGTGATTATCCATGAAAGCGACACCGTACCAGGCCGCGTGAGCAGATGGTCAGGCAAATTCGCCAAGAAAGTAGCACTGTCATACCCAGAAGCCGCAGAATATTTCGATCCCAAGAAAATTGCGATCACTGGTCAGCCTATCCGGAAAACATTGTCTCATCCAGTACGAGAAGGCGCGAAGGAATTCTTTGAGCTGCCAGGAGATCTTCCTACTATTGGGATATACGCGGGCTCATTGGGCTCCAAGGCAATCAATGACGCAGTCGTGAGTATCGTGCCCGAACTCATCAAGAAATATCAGATCATCCATCAGACTGGAGCGAGTGACTATGACGATGTGACTACTGAAATACGCATCGCGCTCGGAGATGATATCCACCGTACTCGATACAAGGCATTTCGAACACTCAATAACGTCCAGGCCAAGGTATTCGCAGGCGCAGTCGACATTGTCGTGGCGCGAGCAGGATCCACGCTCTTTGAGATAGCTGCATGGGGCAAGCCATCTATCGTCATTCCATATGTATACGCTCACGGAGATCACCAGCGCAAAAATGCGTACCACTACGCGCGCACTGGAGCAGCTGTGGTGATCGAAGAATCCAATCTCACCCCATCAGTACTCGCCAGTGAAATTGAGTCAATTTTGAGTAATAAAGAGCTCTACAGCGCTATGTCAGCACATGCCAAGGCATTCTTCACCCCAGATGCGTCACGCAAGATCGCAACCGCGGCACTTGAGATCGCGCTTAGTCACGTGAAGGAATAAGATGCTTCTTCTTGGCGTATATATACGTAAATGATGCTCCAAAAAAGAATATTTGAGATGAGTAGTAGATCCATATCAGGAGACCTACGAGCGACGCCGCGCCCCCAAAGACATCGGTATGCACGAGCAGCTTGATGTATTCAAGGATAAGAAAGTTACCGACAATAAAGAAGACGGTAGTAATGAACGCCCCTCGGAAGAGAATTCTCCAGGGCAATTTTCGCGTCGGCAAGATGCGGAAGGTGATCGTAAACAAAAGCGTACCTAGTACGAGTGGTACGAAAATGCGCACGAGCTCTATGAGGTTGGCAACCCCAGGGAGGAAAGTAACCGTACTCTGGATGGCACCAAAGAATATGGTGATGATGATAGAAATGAGAATAAGCAGCGCCAGAAGCGGAATGAATGAGAAGGCAATAATTTTGCTTTGAAAGAATTTCCATACTCGATCAACGACTGAATGATGGACTTTGGGTTGCTGAGGAGTGTCCCAGAGTACGTCAAAGTCTGCATCGAGCTCCCCGAATACTCCAATCGCTCCAAATATGGTGACTCCCGCGCTGATGAGCGCTGCGGTGAGACTTATATTTTGTAGAGTGTTGGATCTGATGAGCTGATCGATATAGTACGCGGCATTTCGCCCGATGAGCTTGCCGAGCTCAGTGATGATCGTACCTTGGACCAAGTCCTGGTTGAAGAGGTAGCTCACTAGTGTCACCACCAAGAGAAGCAGGGGGATAAAGGAGAGCATTGCATAGTAGGAGAGTGCAGCCCCCATTCTCGGCGCATTGTGCGCCTTCCAGTGTGCGAGCGTATCACTGAGAAGTTTTTTCATACTCCATTAGTATACCTAAATTATCCTTATTTTTCTTGTGTAAAAGAGGCACATGAGTTATCCACAACTATTTTTCTTGCATGTGAACGATCGTTCACTTATACTAAACATAGGTCGCGATTATTACAAATAACTTGTCTACAAACCATTTATGACACGACATCAATACACCAAAAACATTCAACAAGAGCTCCGCGCGCTCAACGAACGCATTGACTACAAGATCCTCCGTGGGCAACGTTATAGTGATGAATCACGCCGCCACAAGGCACTCCTACGCCAGATCGCTCGCCAGTCCAAGCGAGGACTCTTGGCTCGATTATTTCCTTCACTTGCATAACCATATGACTACTTCAACTCAATTCAAAACACTAGTACAAAACGAACTTAGCAGACTTGAGGCCATCATTGTCGACAATGAGTCTGTTACTGCTTCTCCGACTCTTTCTCGCACCTATGGCTACAAGAAACGAGAGGGTATACTGATAGGACGCAAGCCAAGTCGATACCATGGATTCCTCGCGCTCATGCGAGTAATGCAATTCCTCTTCTAGTATGCAGTCCGACTACAAACAACAACTCATAGACTTCCATCAGTCGCACAAACGAATGCCGACCTATACTGAAATGATGAAGCTTTTTGGATTTAAGTCCAAGAACGCCGTCGCACGGCTCGTCGACAAGATGATCGCAGCAGGCATCGTCACCAAGGACAAGCTCGGCAAGCTGCTCCCCACCAGCATGTTCGAAGGACTTCCGCTTCTCGGCTCGGTCAAGGCAGGCTTTCCGTCAGCAGTAGACGAAATACTTGAGTCCCTCAATCTCGAAGACTATCTCATCAAGAGAAAGCGTGAGACCTACATGGTAGAAGTAGATGGCGAGAGTATGATCGAGGCACATATAGCAGATGGCGATATCGTAATCGCAGAACGCACATCTGTAGCAAAGAATGGCGATATCGTGATTGCGCAGATCGATGGAGAATTCACCATGAAGTACTGGCGCACTGACGGCAAGAAAAACTGGCTCGAACCTGCCAACAAGAAGTTCAAACCCATGCATCCCAAGCACGAACTCATCATTGCGGCAGTGATCAAGGGCGTGATCCGCAAGTACTAGGCACCAGCTTCTATTTCAGCACGCTTTTGCGCTTCAGCTTGGATTTCGGAAATGTTTTTATTGATAACTTCAGTGAGCTCATCTACAGATAGGGTGGAAGCATCCGGATCAGTCGCGAGTTTCTTCCACGGCGCAGTCTTGCCATATGCATACTCCCCAAAGACGATCACTGGCGTACCAGAAGCGAGCTTCGTGTTGCCATCAGGTCCCAAGATCCATTGGTCTGCCCAGTTATAGACCCATTCCGCGTCAGTCATGGTCATGCGCACGCATGAATGGCTTGCAGGATATCCAGGGAGCTCATATTGGTGCATGGAGATGCCATCCATGTTGTCGAGGTTGAAATACCAGGGCAATATCCATTCATCTTCAATACTGCTCGTCACGAGCTTTCCTTTCCAGTTGGTGAAGTAGAGCTTGTTTGGGGTAGGAGTATCTTTCTTGCCCGTACTCGTCACCATCCAGCGAACCAGATGGCCATTTTCGTAAGCACCAATCGCCTGGACACGTTGTGAGACCATGAGAAGCTTGGGAATTTCCTTTGCGGCAGGAATATATGTAGGGAATGGGGAAAGCACATCCCAGTCAGTGAATGTGCTCGGAATCGTGATGGTCGTATTGGTACGAATGTGCTGTTCGTCGAGACGGTTGAAGGTGAGTACAAAGGGTACGTTCTTGAGACCAACTTCTGCCGAAATCTCCCCACCTGGCTGCTGCGATGTTACCTCAATAGAACGATAGGTGATCACGGGTGCTGGAGGGGTAATAGGCGCTTCTATTGGTGTAGAGTCAGGAGCAGGTGGGACAATGGTCGAGTCGGCTCTACTCGTGGCTTGCGTTGCAAGCATATACACACCGCCAGCAAGCGCGGCAAGAACAACTCCAGAAATAACATGATGTCGTTGGAATTTTGCGCGCTTCATATACGTATTGTAACGCATGAGCGCGTTTTTTCTTACTTTTTCTTTTTATGCTCAACCAGCTTGCCAGCGGCGATCTCTACAGGATCAGCTTTGCGCAAATCTCGAGGCTTCATGCCAGACGGCAAGACAGGAAAGTGCGGACTATCATCAAGCGCCGCACCTATTTCCCATAGATGCTCGTCAGTGGTGATCCAACTTTCTCCAAAAGAAACCAGTGAAAAGGGCTTGGAGTACTCTCGCATTGTTTTCTCACCATCATTGAGGAAATACTCATGGAAATACGAGAGTGCGAGCTCGCGAATCGTCCGATATATCGGCTCACGGTATCGCAGTACTGCATGGTTGGTCTTCGATATTGCCCCCCAGCATCCATTGCGCTTGAACAATGCGACTACATGATCAAGATCGTGCTTGGTACTGCGCAAATCGAGCAGCAGCGGCTTCTCTCCGTGGTACCACAGCACTGCAGCAGCAAGATAGGCACCTTCGAGACAATGAGCTTTCTGGTGTTTGATAACTTCCCTGGGACTGCGACAGGTCTCGCCACCAGACTCGAAATTGTAGGCAAGAGTATTGAGATAGTTCTGGATAACGACAGGAGAGCGAAGCTTTTTGAAGAGCTTGGTCTCGGAGGGAGATAATTGAAACATGTTGAGTATTTTAGCAAAAAACCTTACAAAATAAGGCATTGTTGCTATTGACTTTTTGTAATAAATATGTTATTATCTATTCAGTTCTTTAAATGATTATTTAATGGTTTTCTAGAGGTCTTTATTATGAGACTTGCAGTAAATCATTAAATAATACGTTATGAAAAGAATACTAGTTACCGTAATAATCCTCTCTTTATTTATGAGTTGCAAGTCAAAGTCTGGCAAAAGAATAGCCATGAGACAAAAGATGCAAACACAAAGAGTATGGAAACCTGCAATTATAATCACATCATCTAATGGAGCATTGAAAGCATACAGAGGGGTTCGTGATTCAATATGCGGCAATCCAAGATTTGAAGAAAAAGACAGTATTCCGGCAGATAAATTTATTTTATTGATTGCCGATACCACTACTGTAATTTTGAGAGATTAGTACTAAAAGTGAACTTACTATTAGCCAGCACCAGCTGGCTTTTTTATTGTAGACAAGAATACAGAGGTATATACTATCTATATGAAAAAATTCATCATTTTTATTGTCCTTGTAGTATTCATCGGCTTTGCCATCCACATGACGAAGTCTACTCCGACCACGCCTACTCCGATCGATCAGCTGCCACCGATCACCGGCACAGAGCAGCCCGCACCTACTAACAAAACCTTCACTGGGTCGGGGATAACATTTCAATATCCAAGCGCAATGAATGTGGATGAGAGCACAGATGCCTCATGGCGCAACAATACTGAAGTATCTGGGCAACTGATTGCACAAGTAACCATTCCTGACACTGTCCAACCCAGCACCAACTTCCGTGATGCGGTATTTCGCGTAGGTACGAGCAACAACGTACAAGCAATGAAAGAATGTCTCACTCCCACCAATGGCGAACGAGCAAAGGGTACTGTTGTGATTAATGGCGTCACATTCAACAAACTGACACTCACTGATGCAGGTGCTGGCAACTTCTACGACACGACAAGCTATCGTGCGATCCGCAATAATCAATGTTATGCAGTTGAATATACGATCCATTCTACCAACATCGGCAACTACGACCCCAATCAAGGCATCAAGGAATTTGATACGCAGGCTATGGTAGGCACCCTCGAAGATATGGTGCAGAGTTTCGCATTCGTACAGTAGTTATTTCTTCAACAATTCGATATCTTTGGATGTCAGTTTTTTGACGCTTCCGGATTTCATGCCAGCAATAGTGAGGTGGCTGATAGCTATACGTGTGAGCGACTCAATCGTCAGACGACAGGCATCACACATGCGTCTGATCTGATGCTTGCGGCCCTCATGAAGGACAATAGAAAAAGAAGTGCGGGAAAGACGACTGACTTCCGCAGGTTTGGTTTTGATTTTATCCAATACGATTCCTTTACGCATACGTTCAAGGCTGGTATCGGAGATATTTTCTCGTACAACCACTACATATGTCTTGCCGACATTCGAGTCTTCTTGGGTGAGTGCCTTGGTGAGCGTGCCATCATTGCTCATGATGATGAGCCCTTCACTGTCCTTGTCGAGTCTACCAATAGGCGAGAGAGCGCTCAGTTTTGGCAACAGATCATGCAAATCCTTTGAATTTGGCGATGTTTTGTTGGTTTCGATACCACGAGGCTTGTATATGAGGTAGGATTCTTTGTTCACCAATCCTTTGATCTCGATCTTGTCCTTAGTTGGATCAATAGCAAATCCTGGTTCGGTAATGATCTGCCCGTTTACTGATACTGCGCCATCCACAATGAGTACCTTGGCCTCACGGCGAGAGGCAAGTCCTTGGTGAGCGATAGCTCGTTCGAGTCGATCAGTAGCCATAGATAGGCCGAGTATAGCAAATAAATAGAAATTTACTAAGAAATGTTTACACTTTTTGTCAATACCCATTCTGCACCCAAAGTGGTATAGTCGGAATATACCAGCCTAAATAGAGTAGCTTATGCCAGAAAACAACAACAGACCGCTCCTCGTAGCGCTCACCATTATAGGTATTATCATTATTATCATCTTGCTTGCGCCTCGCATGCAGCAGCGTGCAGCCACTTACTCGTACCAAGGGTACGGATATGGCCTCGCAGCTAGTGCGACCCCGGTTGCAATCAGACAGACTCCTGATACTGACTACTACACCTTTTACCGGCACATTCCGGTTCGCCGCAATACGACGTACACCACCTATACTTATACTTCACCTTCATACACCTACTATCCACAACAGACAGGCTATGACGGGGGAACAGTATTCTCAGACGGATGCACCCTAACAAGTCCGTATAGCACAACAACTGGATTGCCTTGTAGTTAAGCAAATAAAAAACCACCTCAATGAGGTGGTTTTTTATTAAGGAAGATTAAACTCCTTCGAGAAATTCAGCACAAGCCTGGTTTGGATTGTTTGAAGGAACGGTTATTCCGCCTGGATTTGCTTCCCAGTGACCAAAGATCCACCATCCATGCCAACTTGCAGTACCGTACGTAATAGTACCATCACCATTATTTGTACAGTAAAACTTATCAGGTCTCTTTCCGCCAAGATCAGTCGTAGTATGAGTATCAACTGCAACAGCTGTGACAGATGGCATACCTTTTACAGGGACAACCTTGATAGGTCCAGATGTTGTGTCCGTAGAAACAGTTGTCTCTGTAGTAGTGCTAGGAACCGCCTTGATTGCAGCCGCTGGCTGACTTTGAATGTTATTTTTGATACTGGAGCCGATCACAATGATTGCTACGATCGCGACAATACCGATAAATGCTTTTTTCATGTATTAAATCTTACTTAGTAATACCGCCAGTATACTAGAATAAGTCAAAAAATAAAAACGCCACAAAGGACGTTTTATAAAGAAATTGCTGGCATGTAGGTTACGAAGGATCATAAAACCTGACCGGCAGAAACTGAGCTTTTGCTTCGATCTTTGAATTTTTCATCTTTTTCAGATACCACTTGTCATTTCTACTGTTATACACGACTACGGCACTTTCGTTTTCATATGAATGAATAACGTTGAGACCGTTACGCAGTAACGTAGTGTCGAGTTCTTTTGCATTTTTGTCCCAGATACGGTTCCACGCAGCAAGCGCCTGGTTTGTTGTTAGGACAGACGAATACTTTTTCGGGATCGTATCGGTATGCGGAGGAACTGAAGCAACTGAAATAGGGTTGCAAAATACGGTAAATTGAAAAGACTTAAAGGTTTTATCAGAGAAGCACAGTGGAGGCCATTTCTGAGCGGATTGCCCAAAAACAATGGCATACGAGGTGATAGCTATCACTACCAAAAGTGTTTTTTTCATGATTAAGTTTTTAATTAAAACAATGGTTTACTATGATCTGTTTGAACCATACCCTATAAAGCTAGATGTGTCAAATATAAAAAATTAAAGACCGCGAGAGTTAATCGTGGTCTTTAGTAATACTAGTTTTTGAACTAATCTGATGCTCTTTTAATGTGCGCACCCCTAAGGTCCACTGTCGGCAAAATTGCATCATGCGCAAATACTTTGTTGAGGAAGAACTGCTTATCAACAATCTTTGCAATACCTTTTGCATGCAGTGCCTGCTGATCATCGGGCCGAGTGACCCGTTGTTCAGTAATAAATACGATCTGGGTATCAGAGTTGGCGCTCAAGATGTAGGGGATAAGGTCGGTGCCCCATTGCCTTGCACCAGGAGTATCTTCCCATTTCGCCAAACATTCTTTGAGCACCACATGAGTATACGGCTCGACATCGAGTGTTGCTTCGATATTGAGCGCAAAGAAATTGTCAGGAGCAAACACGTGCATTTCGGGACATTCAGCGAGCAGGGCTTGCTGTATAACATCTCGATATTCCTTTGAATCATCAATAACTAGTATCCGTGTACGATGGTTAAATTTGAATCCAAGCATACGCTGTGTGGGTTTTTCAGTACATTACTCCTTAGAAATCAGTTGTCAAATAAAGGTTTTATTTGCCTAGGCGATATGGTATAAAAAGGAAAATAACACCCGATGAGCACAGAGACATTCCTATTTACAGCAGAAGAGAGTGGATTATTAGACGATCCGGTGAGGGCAATAGACGCATTCATAGGACGCACATGGGAAATAGCTATCAGATTTCTATTTTCAAAAAGGGTTGCAGAGTTCAGATCAATACTCGATGCAAATAACGTACATATTGGATACCTGGTTGAGTGGATGAATGATGAAGAAATAGCAGCATGCTTCCAAAACAACCCTGGAGCGATTATTCCATCGAGTCTAATAGACTTGGATGAGAGCACTATAGATATCCGCATTAGAGAAATCCGCCTTACAGCCCGTAAGAAACATCGAAGACAGTTAGCTAAATTACCTAAACATTCTTCTTCAAAAAAACGCTTCTGAAATATTCAGAAGCGTTTTTACTTACGAAGTTGTATAAAAAACAGAGCTGGCAATGTTACATCACCAGCTCTTTTCATTTATGTATTTAATTTTTCTTCAACAACAACACATTCTGATAGATCGGTATTGACGCAAGATCATGCATAGGCTCACTAGAGCCAGCCATTAACAAGCTAAATCCGTGCATCTTTATGTACTGAACGACAGAATACTTTGAAGGGGCATATGTGCGCATCGGATTTGTAGATAACTCACAATATCGCACACCTTGGTCATGTTCCATATGTACAAATGTATTAAAGCCAAAGAGACCGCCAGGCTTCAGCACGCGTGCAATTTCTGCAAAAAAATTCTCGATTGTCTCCAGTAATGATACTGTTGCGATAGAAATTACAAGATCTGCTGATTTGTCCTGAGCATTAAACCTACACTTAGATGCATCGTCAGCCTGAAAAGTGGTATGTACTTTATCAAGATCCACATAAAATGGAACCGTATCAAGCATTGCATTGCTGATATCAATAGCAAGTAGTTGTTTGAAGCCATATTTCTGTATAAGATTTCCGGCTCCTATACCTGGCCCAATCCCTACATCTACCAAAAGACCAGGGTTCAAAGAAAGACCATTTGCAATAGCACGATCTATCCATTGCACCACAAGTTGTTCGGGGGAATTGTTTGGGTCCAGGTTTTTGCGCTGAGCAATGTAGCTATAAACCGCTTCCGGGGTAGACCAATAATTTTTTGATTTCATGAGTTATTTTTTTGGTTGAAGTTTAAGGAAATTTTCACCATAGTACAACTTAATATTAGTATCGTCAATAAGAAAAAGGCTGTCAGCCCTTTTATACACTTAAACTAAAAAATCGTTGTATTTACATACAACGACTCATTTTTTTAACAGAAATACTGTCATGCTTCCTGGAATTGATGCACTTTTGCGGCTATCCAGATACCACCTTGATCATCCAGGTACATTGTTTCTACTTTGATAGGGCCCGACATAAAAACTGAAAGCAAGATGTCTGCGAAATGAACCCTTACAAGATTTGGCTGCATTTCATCGCCGGCTCCTGGTTTATTAAACCCGGTTGCGCTTTCGCAGTTTGCGGCAATACAGCATCCAAGACTTTGTTCTACAGCGCCTGCATGGCTGAAGACTATGTTATCTGCCTTTATAAATTTGAAGGCAGTGGCTTGTTGGGGTTCCTGGCCATCTTCCCGAATTAACCACTTTTTTGGTGAATTGCGATCAAAATAATTGCCAGTAACAACGAATTTCCCGTTTGATTTCATACTCTATAATTTTGTAGGTTAAAAATAACATTCCAGGGATTATTATACCTTTTAATAGAATTGTGTCAATAACACAAAAAGAGTGTAGCCGGAACTACACTCTTTCATAATTTTACTAAGACATTATTAAATCGGGACCCCAGTCCAATCAGCGGGCATTGCTATTGTTTCTGTTCCAGGAACAATATCCGGGATACTTTCTTCGAAGATCAACGCGTGTGTAGACCAAAAGGGAAGACTATCTTCTGTCGCTTTCGCATCCCATGGTTCATGTGGTGCCGTATTACCGATGTACGCAGTGGTCATAATGTAGAAATCATCTTCACCCTCTTCTCCTTGTGCGCGCTTGAGAATTACGACAATGGTAGAGCTGGGGATTGGGTTTCTGTTTTTTACAAACCTGGTTATACCTTTGCGATTGGTGCGCTGTGCAAAAATGATCTCATCACTTTCAGTTGTTTCAACACAAATACTATGTCCAATTTCTCTTCCCATATCTATTTTGAGATGAATATAGTACCGATCTATCGCATCAATTTTAGCTAATGCTTCGGCAAGGAATGGTTTAACGTCTTTCCGCAAAAAACTTTGCAGGCGATCTTTGACGATTTCGCCAGATCGCAATGTTCCGAGTATTGTCATGGTTCAATAATTTTAATTTTTGTTTTTTTGAACAATAACATTTTTGGTATATTTGTCAATATATAGAGAAGTCCATAGAAAATGATAGAGTATCAAAAAAGATACCGGATGCATCTTACAATTATTGCAGCCATAGGGGACATTGTTTTCTTTTGCGTTATGCTGGGTCTGATAGGAACCGCACTGCGATATATTTTCTTCTTGCCATATCGAAATAAGTTCATGCGATGGTACATGCGGTACTTCAGTAAGTACTACCGAGCAGCTAAAGTATTATTTGATGAATTTATTTCAAAAAAGAAGCAGTATGGACTTGAAAATGACCATCTTATACTGGACACGCTCCAACTTGATCAGAGATTCAGGTCTACAGAATTTGGTGAAAAGTTACTGCGTCAAGGTGAACCGCTCACCACAGACGAATTGCTTTCCGAAAAATGTTCAGTGTTTAGATCATACGAACAGTTCGTATATTTCTCTGGAAAGGGTAGGAATTTTCATAAAGTGGTTATATTCTTTGATCTCGATGGAGGAATAGAACTGCGATCCATCAAGTTGTTTTATCATGAAGAAAACGGGAGAAATTCTTTCTTTCACATGATTAGTGAACAGAAGTTTGATCCTGGTCCTCTAGCAAAGGCACGCAAAGTCCCGGCACTAATACCGATGTAGATCTCTTTTGGCAAGCAGAGATCTTTTTTTATTCAAAAAAAATAATACCGGACTTGGAAGTCCAGTATTATGGGAAATTTTTTAATGATTACCATTACATCATATTGTGTCCATCTTTTAGTACATATTCTTCAAAAGGGTTTTTGATTAGCCTTTTGATGAAATCTTCCAGATAGTCTTTCGAACACACCGGACAGCCAATGTAATAATCAGGCTCAATACCTTTCTGTAATGCCAAAGGGTCAATCGCAATTCCTTGCGGAGCGATCTGGTATTCAACCATTTTATTGTGGCCGAAAAACGTTGTCCGTATCAACTTTCCATTTACAACAACGTACCCGAAGTATAGATGGAGCCATCCAATATTTGGCGGAAAAAGCGAGTTCATTACGTACGAATACGTTGTTGCTTGTGGCCATGTCATTTGGTCATCGTATTCGAGCTCCACAAATACCTGGGGCCAATTTTCTTTTGGCTCCGGATGCATTATTTCCCACGCATGCTTCATGAGATGGCGGTGAGCCAGCTCATTGTAAAAGCAAACAGCTTCAGGTTTACCGGCAATGATGGTATCGAGTGCTTCTTGCATTAAGAGCCCTCGTTGTTCCCACGCAGTCTTGCGTGCGGTTTCGTTGTTCAGAAGATCTATCATATGGCTTTATTTTATTTAGTTTAGAAATGAAAATCCTAGGTGATACTACCACTAGTTATTAGTCTGTCAATAATAAGGGAGTTGGTCTCAAAAACCATCACACAATGAGATATGTTTGATTTTTCTCATAAATACTGTAGATTATTCAAAACCAAAAAAGTGATAAAACTATACAGTGATCATTCAAAGGGCCGTGAAGTCTATTTGTACGATGTTGGTCAACAACCAGTAACGTATCAGCAAATTATTCAAAAAATTACTGCGCTCGGATACAATCCGCACTCAGGCAAGGAACGCATTTACTACGTATATATGTGGTGGCATATACGCAGGCTGACGCTTCCAGACAACCAGCGGTACATTGTTGGTTTGACCAAACAAACTGCGCTGCGATCTGAGAAATTTAGATGCGGTACCAAGCTGTACGAGTTCCCAGTCATTATCAGTCTAGGGGACAGACGGAGGCTACTGACTACAAGCTGTTTTTCTGAATCCGACAAAGTGAGCGATTTTAGTAATTGTTACGTTATTTGTTCGAAGAAAATAAATGACACAACAAACCGAACAAATGCTGATGACACGGAAGAATAACCATGACATTACGCAAACCCAACTGAAACCATGAGATGCACACCACATCCCATGGTTTTTTATTTTATCTAGGGGGAGTGCTTTCTCCTTATATAGTGTCGTAAAAGATATATTGTGCGACGTTACTATACTATCTTCCCCTCTACGGAGAGAGGGTCAAAACAGCGAGTGTTAACTGGTCTGATATTCACTGATGCACGCGTTGAATGCGGCAGCTTGCGCGTTGTAGCGCTCTGCCTTCTCTTTGGAGACGACGATAGTAGTGTTGTATTCAGTGACGAGCTCATTGAAGGCAGCCACGCGGGTACGGTACTCCTCCCCTTGCGGATGGTTGGGGGAAATGAGCGCTGCGCGTTCAGTCGTGATTTGCACGAGCTGTGCGCTGAGTTCGTCCTCGAGTTTGTCGACATTTTGTTTGAGCGCGGCATCCACCACCGGACATGCATCACGACCCGTGCCGAAATGCTGCACCGCAAACCATACTTCATGACCGTTGTAGAAACCTTTGGCAACTGAGACACCGATTTCTCGGTACTTTGGGTTGAGGATATTTGCCCGATGACCAGGACTGTTCATCCATTCAGCAACGACATCGGCACCATCGGCAAAGGTGTTGCCCACAGCAAGGTTCTCTGCAATGATGACGTATGCGTACCCCGCTTCTTGCGCAAGGTCTGCCATGTCTTCTCCTGTTGGCGATTCATGCTCGAAGTAATGCTTCTCTGCCATGTCATTGGTCTTGAGGGTGGCAGAAGCATTGAGTTTGGGATTGACGACGAATGGCGTGAGTCCTGCCTTGATGCGCTCTGCATTGGTAGCATCGACGATGTTGTCGCTGGTCACCGTGCCGAGGTCTTCTTCCCGGTCACTAACAATAAACACTGCTGGCTTAATGCTCTGGAGATAGGATGTCACTTCAGTCGGTACCAATGGCTGAATCTTTTCTGAAATCTTGTCAGAAAGAACCTCCGACGAGTCGATGAATCGATCAATGAGATTGTTACCAATGTCAGGTTTGACAAGTGTGATCACCAAGAGGCTGAGTGCGACTGTGATAGCGATGTTACTGAGTGTTTTCATAACCTAGCAATTCCCTGGTGTGTATCCCTGTAGCGTAGCATCCTCCGCTGTTTGAAACCATATGCGGTTTTCGGGCTTGATACGCTCGAGTGTCGGACAGTCATTCGGTGTGTAATATTTGGTACCATTTTTAGATCCGGCGAATGCACCGGCGGGAGTAGAAGACTTGGCAAGAGCCGTGCCAAGCACTGCCGGTTCTGCCCCTCGTGCAAGCGCTTCTGTGGGGATGGCCAATGTAGACAAGACGGAGTCGCTACAGTTGAGTGCAACTGACTGGTTCCCCTGTCCTCTCCCCTCCAACATTCCAACATAAAATGCCAATCCGGCAATAGCTAGTATTAGCGCCGTAGAAATGAGTCGATAATTTCGGTTTAGAAACGTCTCCATATATGCCTCTATAATACCCTATTTGGGGGCTAGAAGGCTCGTTGACATAGGGTCCACTCTAGGCTATGATATGCGTCTATGGCACATAAGAAAGCCCAAGGAGCGGCAAAGAACCTTACGGATTCAGCACCGAAATACCTTGGTACAAAACTATACGATGGTCAGTTTGCAACAGCTGGATCTATTATTGTCCGTCAGCGTGGTACCAAGATTCTCGCGGGTACTTCTGTGGGCATCGGCAAGGACCACACACTCTATGCCCTCAAAGACGGCACAGTGAAGTTCAGCAGCAAGCGCAAGCAAAACTTCGACGGTACGACCTCAGTACACAAGGCAGCAAATATTATCGACCAAGAATAAGTAAAAAACCTCTCAAAATCTGAGAGGTTTTTTACTGGGTGAGTTCTATGGTGAATGTGTTGGTATACCCTTCATCCCGTACTCCTATTTCATACGATCCGAGCTTCTTGATCTCTGGAACTGAGAGATGTGCTTCGTCGATAGTAATGTGGTAATCATTCGCGAGAAACTTCACGACATCACTGGCATGAATCTTGGAGAAGAGACTTCCCTCCTTGTTCGCATTCACCTTCATCACAATCGTCGTGTTTTTGAGTTCAGTGATTGCCTTGTCGAGAAGGACGTGCTGAACCTCACGTTCCGCTACGGTATTCTGAAGTCTGCGCTTGAGCGCATCAACGGCACTACTCGTCGCGGGAATAGCAAACTTCTTGGGCAAAAGCGAGTGCTGTGCGAATCCATCAGCGACATCGACTATCTCGTCTTTGCGGCCGACCTTGGGAACTGATTTGAGTAATATGACTTTCATGATTATTTGGAGAAAAGCTTGATCGCGCTCTCGAGTTGAGTATCCTTGCCGTCCTTGTTGTCGACATACGGAATTTTCACACTAGGGGTAAGTCCTTTTTCAGAAATAGAGATATCGTTTGGGGTATACCATTTCGCAATTGTTACTTTGAGTGAGGTGTCATTGGTAAGCTTGATTACTTGCTGGACTGATCCCTTGCCATAGGTTTGCTCGCCTGCGAGGATGCCGATCCCCTGTTCCGAAAGCGCTCCGGCAAGAATCTCTGAAGCCGATGCGGAACCCTTGTCTACAAGTACGATGAGCTTTGATTTCTTGGGAAAGAGTACTGGTCCGCTACTGGTATGCACTGCCGTATCGCTTGGAGTTTTGCCAATTTCTTTAACAATGGTCTTACCCTCAGGAATGAACCATCCACCAATCGTCGTAGCAGCATCGAGATAGCCTCCAGGGTTGCCGCGCAGATCGAGGAGCAAGTTGGTATATCCAGAGTTGATGTACTCTACCAATGCGTCATGGAAGAGCTGCGGAGACTGCGCTGAAAAGTTGTACAGATGAATGATGAATGTCTTCTGGTCGGGACGAGTTTCCGTATCCACCGTCGGCAGATCGATGTGCTCGCGCGTGACGGTGAATACTTTCGGTGCGGTAAATCCTTCACGGAATATCGTGAGATTGACCGTAGTTCCTGCCTTGCCGCGAATAAGATCGATGGCGCCATCGATGTCGAGGTTGTTGGTAGTAGTTTCGTCTATCGAAATAATCTTGTCCCCCGCCTTGATACCAGCACGCTCTGCCGGCGTGTCTTTGAGTGGCGCGATCACCGTGAGCACTCCTTCTTTCTCGCCGATTTCGATACCGATGCCATCGAATGTTCCCGCGATTTCGCCTTCAAATATTTTGTTTTCTGATGGAGTAAAGAATGTCGTGTACGGATCGCCAAATGAGGCAACCATACCCTTGATAGCGCCGTACATGCGGTCTTGGGCAGTAGTTTTGTCGGCGTCGGCAAATTTGTCATCAATGATGGACCATGCCTTCCAGAATGGATTGAAATCAGTAGTTTCAGTGACCACCGATTCTTTATTTACGACGGCGTTGATCTTGTCCGCGGCACTTCTGTTGGCATAGCCGACATACACTCCGCCAAAAAACACTCCCGCAACAAACACGAGCCCGACCAAGAATCGAATGCTTTTAGAAATATGGTTGTTGGGTGAATGGTTATCCATGGATGATGGGAGTAGTATCGTCAACTTGTGACGGCGGAGTTACCGCGCCCTGACGAAGTTCAAATTTCATTTTTTTGTACGCGCGCTTCATAGAGAATGTGAGGTAGATCACAAACACTCCAATGACAATAGTCAGTCCCATTCGAAGGACATCTGGAATGCCCAAAAATGGCACAAAGAGGAGGATAATACCGACCCACAATAGTACTCGAAATCTACCGATCATATGGCCACAGTTTACCAAATTTTTAGGCTTGGTGGTAGCTCGGCGCAACGACGATCACAAACTCGCCCTTTACCTTGTCGGGATGTGTTTTGTAGTACTCCAGGAGCTCTCTGGCAGTGCCGCGAGGATACTCCTCAAATGCCTTGGTCATTTCGCGACCGATCATAAGCTGTCGATCACCCAATACTTCGGCAAGTACCTCCAATGTCTTCAAAACACGGTGTGGGGACTCATACATCACAACCATATGCTCAGTTTCTTGTACCTTTTGAAAAAGCGTCTGTCTCCCCTTCTTGTGCGGTATGAATCCAATGAATTCAAAATGGTTGCCTGGAAATCCTGATACCGATACCGCAGACACAAGTGCCGATGGCCCAGGAATTGGTACAACTGTTGCTTCTGGATATGCCTTGCGAAATTCATCTATAAAAAGTGAGCCCGGGTCTGATATTGCAGGTGTTCCAGCATCGGTAACCAGCGTTATATACTCGTGTTCAGCACATCGCTCGATCGCCTTTGTTACAGCACTATCGCTCGACTGCGCATGACTCGAAACGAATTCTTTCTTTCCTTCGATTCCCAGTAACTTGAACAATTGTCCTGTGGTGCGCGTATCTTCTGCTAGAACCAATGTCGTGCTTTCAAGCACTTCCTTTGCGCGGAGCGTTATATCTTTGAGATTCCCTATTGGAGTTGCGACGACAGATAAAATCATGTGGACATACTACCCTATTCTTGACTTTTTGGGAAGGTGTGATATTCTCTCAAAAATTTCACTTTAAATTTTAAGTTATGAAGACTCTACTTTTTGGAATTTTAAGCTGCTTTTTTCTTTTCGGATGTGAATCAAAACCACCTGAAGTTATTGCGTTGGAGAAGTACATGCAACCCACAGTCTCAGGAAAAGACACTACCTGGCAATGGACTGGAACAGTGGTTGGTTTTAAAGATTCTGACAAAGAAATCCCCTATGTTGATATAAATAGGGATGGGAAACAGGATCTTGAAACGAGAAGAACCTCTCTCCACTTAGCCCTCGGCGATAGCGTAATGGGCTTTGAGACAAGTTGTTATCATTACAAGGTTTATTCTAAAAAATAAGCTTTTCATTTTTAATTATGGTGCATTGAAAAATGCGCCATTTTTATTTCATCTCCCTTAATTTCTCAATATACGCGTCGATCCGAGGAAAGATCTTTCCAGCACATTGGGATCCTAAGCTTAGAATTCCACGTGGACAAGTTGTCGCGGCCGCTTCTATAGTGTCACCTAAATACTAGTGACTCCAGCGTAACTGGACTGGCCACAGTTAGGCCGCAAATGTAATCACACTGGCTCACCTTCGGGTG
>JADMIO011280004.1_pt1 | contig 93414 bp, 75 predicted proteins | sample 8958161 | NCBI WGS metagenome assembly JADMIO01 (sample SAMN16585339, study PRJNA669376) | soil metagenome | isolation source: Crop rotation soil | place: USA: Cullars Rotation, Alabama | collected 2011
AAGGTGAGCCAGTGTGATTACATTTGCGGCCTAACTGTGGCCAGTCCAGTTACGCTGGAGTCACTAGTATTTAGGTGACACTATAGAAGCGGCCGCGACAACTTGTCCACGTGGAATTCTAAGCTTAGGATCCCAATGTGCTGGAAAGCCGTATTCATTGAGGATCTTGTATACGCCGGACTCTTTGAGGTTGTCTGCCCAGTCAACCCCGGTAAAGCAATGCAAGTCCCAGATGAATTCGGAATATTTTTTCTTTCGGCCAGGAAAATAAAATTTTGTCCACGCGTCAATTTCCATCGGATCAGAAATGAACTCCGTGCGATTTTGAGGATTAACTTTTCTGACCATCACTTTTTCGAGCTCGTCGCCATGCGCCTTGTGGTTTAACACCGTGTCTGCGATCACACGGATATGATGACGATGCGCGGCTGCGATCGCTTTAACATAGTCTTGCCGGGTCCCGTATTTTGTGGGAACCGATCCCTGTTGATCGAATTCACCGAGGTCAAACAGGTCATAGATGTCATAGCCAACCGACGCGCCGCCCGATCCGCCTTTTGTTGCAGGAGGAAGCCAGACCATCGTGATACCCAAAGCTGCCAGGTTCCCTGCCTGCCTGGTGAATTCTTTCCACAATACGCCATTTCCTGGCGAATACCAATGGAAGAACTGGATGATTGTTTCGTTCGTCACCGCTTGAATGCTGCTTGTTCAGCCGCTTTTCGCGCAAAGACTACAGCAATTCAGAGGCCTGTTTTTTCTAATATCTGGAAGTGGCACTAATGTTGAAAATTGTGCGCTACCTATCACTATTTACCAATATGAAGATCGGAGCCCGCTATCTGCCCGGGGGAAACACGTCGTTTTCAGTCTGGGCGCCACGGAGGCGATCGATGACCCTGCACATCGTTTCGCCGCACGAACAGAAGATCAACATGGAAAAAAGCGAAGACGGGTATTTTTCGGCTTCCGTTGCTGTCCGGCCGGGAGCCAGGTACTTTTTTATGCCGGATGGGGAAAAGGACGTGCCGGATCCCGCTTCGCGCTTTCAGCCCGATTCTGTTCACGGCCCGTCAGAAGTCATCGACGATATGTTTGACTGGACCGATGATGCGTGGAAAGGCGTTCCTTTTCGCGATCTCGTTCTTTATGAGCTGCATGTCGGGACGTTTACCCCGGAAGGAACTTTTGATGCAGTTATCGGGAAGCTTGATCATCTGCTCGATACGGGTATCAATGCGATCGAGATCATGCCCGTCGCCCAGTTTCCCGGGAGCCGGAACTGGGGATACGATGGAGTGTTTCCATTTGCGGTGCAGAACAGTTATGGCGGACCGGCAGCGTTAAAAAGGCTGGTGGATACCTGCCATGCGAAGGGCATAGCGGTGATACTGGACGTCGTACATAACCACCTCGGACCGGAAGGGAATTACCTTGCGGAATATGGTCCGTACTTCAGCGACCGCTACAAAACTCCCTGGGGGTCGGCGATCAACTTTGACGGGCCATGGAGCGATGGGGTTCGCGAATATTTCACAGAGAACGCGCTATACTGGTTCCGGGATTTTCATTTTGACGGTTTGCGTTTTGATGCGATCCACGGCATCTTTGATGTCGGCGCCGTTCACTACTGGCAATTGCTTCACGCGAAGATCCGGGAGCTGGAACACCAGACGTCCAGGTTCTACTACACTATTGCGGAAAGCGATTTTAACGATCCGAAAGTGATACAATCGCCTGAACTCGGCGGTTATGGGTTTACGGCGCAGTGGCTGGATGATTTCCATCATGCGATCTACACGCTGGTGGACCGGGAGGAAGGAAAAAAATTGTACGCTGACTTCGGCCGGATCACTCAGCTGGCAAAAGCGTATAAAGACGGGTTTGTTCATAGCGGCGAATATGTTCAATTCAGAAAGCGGAAGTTCGGGCGGTCATCAGCCGGCATCAGCGGTGATCACTTCATTGTGTTTATCGATAACCACGACCAGGCGGGTAACCGGGCCACCGGTAATTGTATTTCGTCACTTATCAGTTGGCCATTGCTAAAGGTCGCAGCTGCAGGCTACCTGCTTTCTCCCTATATCCCGATGCTGTTCATGGGTGAAGAATTTGGAGACGATTCACCGTTTCTTTATTTCATCAGTCACGGGGACCGCGAGCTGGTCGACCTGGTTCGCAAAGGCAGAGCCGACGAGTTTGCGCACCTGAGCTGGGCGAGCGAGCCGCCTGACCCTGACAGCCCCGACACGTTTGACACGTCGAAGTTGCAATGGGACAAACTTCTCGCGAACCGGAATAAACTCGTGCATGCATGGTATAAGGAACTTCTACAACTGCGGCGTAACCAACCCGCGTTTTCAAGCTTCAGTAAGGATGATGTCTGGTCAAATGCTTCGGGACACCTTGTTGAGTTAATGAGAAGATCGGCCGACCAGAAATATTACGCCGTTGTTGCGATGAATTTTTCCGAAACCGCCAACGAAGTTTTCACGCTGCCGGTGTTTGCGTCAACATGGAAGAAGTTGCTTGATTCAAATGATGTGCAATGGAGTGAGCATCCGGCCGGTGCAAATGTTCCCCATGGCACGTCCGCGCAGATACAATCGCCCGGTTCTTGCAAGGCTTCCACACAGATCACTGTTCCCCCGGCCTCAATTGTTGTGTATGCCAGTGTATAATCCCGCCTGCACTTACCGGCTGCAATTTCAGCGAGAGTTTACGTTTGCTGACTTTGAAAAAGTAGTGCCATACCTCCGCGATCTCGGTATATCCACCATCTACGCATCACCGGTTTTTGCGGCGATGCCCGGCAGCAATCATGGATATGACGGAACAGATCCTGCCCGCGTAAATCCTGAGATCGGGTCAATAGATCAGTTCAGAAAGATCGCTCAGTCTTTGAAGACAGAAAACATCGGGTGGTTGCAGGATATTGTTCCCAATCACATGGCTTTTTCCTCGCTGAATCCCTGGATCGCGGACGTGATGGAAAACGGGAGTGCCTCTCCGTTTGCGGCGTTCTTTGATATTGACTGGAAACAGGGACCGCTGATGGCACCATTCCTCGGCGATGAGCTCAACAGCGTACTCGAACGAAACGAATTACAACTGAAGGTGCAGGGCGGGCGGATCGGTCTTGCATACTTTGACGCGTTTTTTCCACTCAACAAACAGGGTTACGAGCTACTGTCGTCTGCAACCGGAAGCGAACAGGGACTTTTGGCAAAGCGCCTTGGCCAGCTTTTGCAGGAACCTGATCAGCGTAAACGCGAGCAGCTCCGTAACCAGCTATTCGCGGCATCGCAGATGCCCGCCATTCAAAAAGTACTCGAAAATGTCAACCAGGATGCGGTCACGCTTCGCCGGATCGCTGACGCGCAATATTACCGCCTGTGTCACTGGCAGGAAACGGAAAAAAAGATCAATTACCGCCGGTTCTTTACCGTCAATGGCCTGATCTGTTTGAACATTCAGGATGAAACGGTTTTTAACGCCTTTCATGAACTGGCCATGTCACTTGTTGGTGACGGCATCATTTCAGGTCTGAGGATCGATCATATCGATGGGTTGTATGATCCACGTGAATACCTCCGGCAACTTCGGCAGGTCGCCGGCGAAGACACGTATATCACGGTTGAAAAGATCCTCGAAAAAGGTGAAGAGCTGCCGGATGACTGGTCGACCGCGGGAACAACCGGATACGATTTTCTCGCGCTCGTAAATAATCTGCTGACCAACCCGAGGTCCGGATCAAAAATGTGTGACTTCTATGAAGACCTCGTGAATGAGTACGTTTCACCGGAAGAACAGCTGTTTGAAAAGAAATCGCAGTTTCTCTATGCATACATGGGCGGGGAACTACAAAACCTTTTTGACGAGCTGCTTGGCCTGATTGACAAAAAAGAGCTGTCATCGATTTACCGCAATGATCTCAAAGAAGCACTTGCCGCGTTTCTTTCGCATTGTCCTGTGTACCGGTTCTATGGCACCGGAATGCCGCCTGGCGAACCGGATCGATCTGCTGTCACCGCCATATTTGCCGGCATTCGTGAAGAAGGTACCGACAACAATGCCGCATTATCCCTCCTTGAAAAATTATTGTTGGATGTGCAAACGCCGGGAACGGCCGAATCCAGGAACAGGCGTGCGCATTTTTACCGCCGATGCATGCAGTTTACCGGGCCCCTGATGGCAAAAGGACTCGAGGACACGTTAATGTACACTTACAACAACTTTGTCGGCCATAATGAAGTGGGAGATCACCCGGCGAATTACGGCCTCCGCCCGGATGAGTTTCACCAGGCGATGAAAGATCGCCAGGCAAAATGGCCGCTCACATTGAATGCAACATCCACCCACGACACAAAGAGAGGAGAAGATTTTCGCGCAAGATTGAATGTGCTCACCGATATCCCGGACGAGTGGCTTGCCATCGTCAGGCAATGGCGCGAGATCAATCTCGACGTAAAGCCCGACGGCATCTCCGCGAACGATGAATACTTCTTATACCAGACACTTGCCGGGTCGTACCCGATGCCCGGCACAGAAGACAGCGGGTACAATGCGCGGCTTGAGAGCTACCTCCAAAAAGCGCTGAGGGAGGGAAAGGTCAGCAGCAATTGGTCAACGCCAGATGAAAAATATGAAACAGCCGTCTTTTCATTTGCAAAGAAGATACTTGACGGGTCTTCACCATTTCTGCCCGCACTGAAAGAATTCGTCGCGCGGATCGCTGATTTCGGAATGATCAATTCGCTTGTTCAGTTGTTGTTGAAATTCATGTGTCCCGGGGTTCCGGACATTTACCAGGGATGCGAGCTGTGGGATCTCAGCTTTGTTGATCCGGATAACAGGCGAGCGGTTGATTTCCGGCAACGTGAACGCATGCTGCACAGCATGGATGATCTTTGGGAAAGAGACGATTTGTTCCCTGCGCTGTGGCAGGAACGCGCCACCGGCAAGGTGAAACTCTGGATGACCACGATACTTGCGAAACTGCGCCGCGAGGACCGGGAATTTTTTTTACAGGCAAATTACATCCCGCTTCGTGTGAAAGGAGAATACAAGTCCCACGTACTCGCATTTGCAAGAAAACATCGTGAAAAATCGCTGATCGTGGCAGTTCCTTTGAATCTCGCTGAACTGTGTCACCAGCAGGGCGTGCGCCAATATCACGAATTGGATTGGTCTGATACGGAGATCGTTTTGCCGTCAGGGGTTAAAGGAGAAGCGGCCGATCTCTTTGGGAAGGCGTCCTGGAGCGATAAGAAAAAATTCAGGATCCAGCCTTTGTTCAAAGCGGTTCCATTTGCGTTGTTCAGGGCATCCGGGATTGCGAGCCAGCGCCGCGCGGGCGTCTTGATGCATATCACTTCCTTACCCGGCGATTTTGCGATCGGGGATCTCGGCCCTGAAGCCTACCGTTTTGCAGACATGCTGCAATCTGCAAAGCAATCCGTCTGGCAGATACTTCCACTCAATCCGGTTGAAGCTGCGCAGGGAAATTCACCGTACAGTTCCATTTCGGCCTCAGCCGGAAATCCTTTGTTGATAAACCCCGTCATGTTGCAGGCGGACAATCTGCTTAGAGCTGATGAGATCAATTCGTTGAAAACCGAGGCCAGCAGTCACGCAGATTTTGACAGGGCGAGATCGATCCGGGACCAGATATTCGACATGATCTGGACACGCCTCCAGTCATCATTTACCCCCGGCCTGCGGAAATCGTTTGATGAATTTCGCTTGCGCGAATCAAACTGGTTGAACGACTATTGTCTTTATATCGCCATAAAAAAGCAGGAGGGCGGAAAGCCATGGTTCCAGTGGGCGGCCCCGCTGAAGGACCGGGACCCGGGCGCGCTGAAGGAGTTTTCATCCAAACACCAGGATGAGATGATGAAAAATGCTTTCGTTCAATTCCTCTTTGACCGCCAGTGGCGGATGCTGCGCGAATACTGTCGTAAAAAAGACATTTTACTTGTTGGCGACCTTGCTTTTTATGTAAGCCACGATTCTGCGGATGTCTGGTCTCACCGGTATTTGTTCAAACTGGGAGCAAATGGCGAAGTCACTTACGCGGCCGGCACTCCGCCAGATGCGTTCAGTACGGAAGGACAGCTGTGGGGTATGCCGGTTTACGACTGGGAGAGTGCTGGCAAGGACGGATACCAGTGGTGGCTGGACCGCCTGAGACGAAATAAAGAATTATTCGATCTGGTGAGGCTGGATCATTTCAGGGCATTCTCCGCATACTGGGAAATTCCCGGCGGCCAGTCGGCAGCAAAGGGATCTTGGAAACCGGGACCCGCGAGCGGGTTTTTCAATGTTGTTCGTGATGAACTGGGTGGTTTGCCGTTCATTGCTGAAGACCTTGGTGAGATCGATGATGAGATGCTTGCGTTACGGGATGAATTTCATTTTCCCGGTATGAAGGTCTTACAGTTTGCTTTTGATGGCGAGGTGGGTGAATCTGACCATATCCCCCATAACTACAGCAGCAATTTTGTCGCGTACACGGGAACGCATGACAACAATACAACACGTGGGTGGTTCAGACAGGGGCTGGATGATCACGGCCGAAAACTGGTCACGGCCTATGTGGGGCACGAGATCACCGAGGACAATATCGCATCAACTTTTATTCGCATGGCTTATGGCTCAGTCGCGGCGACGACTATAATCCCTTTACAGGACATCCTGAATTTTGACGAGTCGGCCAGGATGAATGTTCCTTCAGCGTCCGAAGGGAACTGGAGCTGGCGCGTGCGAAAGGGAGAATTCAACACGGGTCACCAAAAATGGCTCGCGGAGCTCGTGCGGATGTTCAACCGGGAGTAGTCAACTTCATTATGATTAAAAATATCTGAACGCAAGGCAATTAAAATGCTGTGCTGGCACAGATTTTTCCCTTATCAATAAGTCTCTGTCAGTTTTAAAAGCAATTCCCATGAATAATAGTGGTTCGCTTCCATCGCGTCCAGAAATTAATATGAGGCCCCTGGCACCGGTTATTCCGTTGAAAGTGGTTTCTCGTGAAGAAAGCCGCAGAAAAAGAAGAGTTTCTGTACCAAAATTACCGGAATCGCAACCTGGCTTTTATACAAAACCGATATATAAATCGAAAAAATATGATTTGCTGTGAGCCCGGCGGGAGTGCTAAAGGCTTACGGTAGTGGAATGAATTGTTGATGGACGGTTAATTTCAGTAGAATTATTTCTACAAAACTTAAGCGGGTCTCTCAGAGGCCCGCTTTTTTTAGGACAGGTTTCGCCTCTTACATGGCACAGTTTTTCTTCTAAAGTCGTAAAGGCAATTCTATGAAGCGCGCCGCGATAATGTTAGTCACAACCAAAAAGACGTACACAACCACCTGCAAAACCGGAAGTGAAAGCTCAATCAAAAAATGACATACATGGCAAGATCAGATAAACCGAGAGGTAAAAACGAACGCCGGAAAGACATTGAGGACCCGGTCCGCGACCAGGATAAACTCAAGGGTGATGAAGCTACCATCAACCTTCCCGATGTAAAAGACATTCCCGGACAGGAGTACGTTCACGCCCCGAATCCCGGCGAGTTTGCGGATTCAACGATCTCTTCAGCCGATGAAGAAGCGGATGAGCTGTGGAGCGATGCGCGTACGAGTGAACCAGGAGGTTCGGATGTATCGCCTCTAGAGAGAAAATTACTGGACGAAAGCGCGAACGATATGCCGACAACCGCAGACCGGCAACTCAGGCGGGCTGAGCTTGATGACCAGGATAACGATGGTGAACCCCTGAATGAGCGAACGTCTGCCTCCGCGATCAGCGGAAGCGATCTCGATGTGCCGGGTGCAGGTCAGGATGATGCGAATGAAGCGATCGGAGAGGAGGACGAGGAAAACAATCCTTACAGCCTCGGTGGAGACGACGAATGGGTCAATGAAGAACGAACAGACTAGGCCTGTTGCAATTCTTCTTCAATTACGTCATGAAATAATTTTTCGTTCTTCAGTATCCAATCCGGGAGAGTCTGGCTGGTGATCTTCCATGCGCCGTTGTCTTTATGCATTCTAAACATAATACGATTGCCCCGGTCATCGACTACATCAATTGTGAACTGACCCTCCTGTTCGCCCCCTAACTTTCTGAAATTAAATTCCCTCAGCCGGTTATCTGCTTTAATGGTGCGGGTAAACTGGATATTTTTCTCAAATTTTAGTTTCATAGGACGCTTTGCAGCAATTGCTATGCTACAGAATCATAATGCTTTGAAAAAGTGGAAATTTTTTTCCGTATAGGCTGTCACATGTGAGTCCTATGAAGTAACATTTGGTATGAGATGGTTGCGGTCAACCTTCCTGCATGGGTTGATTTCACCGGCTTGTCGGGTATAGTTATTGCAACATGATGAAAAAAGCATATGGAGATCAAAAGAAACGACGCAACGATCAATCGACCGGATGGAGACAGGGTGCTGGATGCCCCCTTTGTTGTCATGGATCTGGATGACTATGTGAAACAGATCAAAGACGAAGAGGCCTGGGACAAAAATGACAGGAACGGGATCACGATCTTCAAAACGGATGCGCTGACCTCGGTATTAACGTGTTTTCATAAGGACGCAGCGATAAAAAATAACACGGTCAACGGCATTTTCCAGGTTCATCTCCTGGAGGGAAGGCTTCGGATCACAACCGACGCCGGTGAATCGGAATTAAAGGAAGGAGAGATGATCATTTTTCATCCGGGTGTGCGCCACAATATCGAAGCGGTCAAAAAGTCCAACGTACTGCTGCAAACGATCGCGGTCAACAACTCAAGTCCCACGGCGGTTTAGCACCAACGGGCATTCCTTATCATTGTACACAAATCTTTTGGCTAGGCAACCGCTTCCGACGAACTGAATCTTTTTACTGTTGCCAGCAGGTGATCAAGCTGGAATGGTTTTTCGATGAAATCGTCCGCACCTGCATCCCGGGAGAGCTGCCGGGCATTGGGATAGGCTGACATCATCACCACCGGAATATGTGCCGTCAGGGGAGATTGTTTGAGAAACCGGCACACGTGCAAGCCGTCGGTGTCCGGGAGCTGCTTATCGATCAGGAACAAATCCGGCATCTGGAACCCCGGTCGCATAACGGTAGTCCCTTCCGCAAAAACGCAAATATCGTATCCTGACCGCTGGAGAATGATGGTCAGGACATCCTGTATGCCTTCGTCATCCTCAATTATGCAAATTCGCTGCACCATGTCCTGACCATATCAAATCACAGGCCATTGGAAATGACGCCCGTTTGCGGGGCCGTTAAAGGGAAACCTGGCTAAAAAATGTTTAAACAAAAGGGGACTTCATTAAACAAAAAGGGCAAAACAGGAAAATTTTCCTCAATAACGGCGATAATTCACCGTTGGCGGGGCATGGATGCGAATTCACGCGACCTTGTTATTGCTGACGGCTAAAGCGATCAGCACCGAAATAGAAATGGCGAGGACCCCCGCGTCCTCGCCATAGTTTTTCAGCTTAATGATGTTATCCTTTTTGATAATATGCCATCAGGCCGCCAGCTCCGGCGATACATTCGCCGGGCCTTATTTTAGTATTTTCTTTATGGCTTTTGCCGAGTCAAGATGCATACGAAGCGTTGGCAAGGTCTTATCTGCCCATGCCTTCACGTCTGCGTCTTTTGTATTCTTTGAAGCTTTTTCAAAGTCATTGATGGTAGACTGGTGCCCGTCGACCATGGCACTGATGTATGCTTTGTCAAAATCAGCCCCGCTTTTCTTATTGAGGTCGTCGGCTTTCTTTTGATGATCATTGCTCACCGTTTGTGGAAGCGTTACGTTTTTCTGTCCTGCGAGTGATTTCAGTTCATTGCCAGCCGCAGTGTGATCTTTCACCATCATAGCGCCGAAATCCTTTACGCGCTGGTTTGTGCCTTTATCCTGCGCCATTTGGCCCAGTTTTACTTCGGCCATATTGACGTCGGCAACTTTGGTCATGAATTCAGAGGTTGATTGGTCAACCGCTACCGTACCCATCGGCTTGTTTGCAGTTGACGTATCACTCATTGAATTTCCATTGTTACCCATGGTGGAAGTGTCCGATTTGGCTTCGTTTGCAGAGTCTGCTTTTTGCACGCTGTCATTTGAGCTGTTATTGCATGCAATAGCGAACGGCAACGCCAGTGCAATTGCAAAGATCTTTTTCATAATAATGTTTTTTCTAATAAAAAATGCATACCAAGGGTGACGAAGAAAACTTTATGCCAGTGTTATGGGACATCCGGTAACCGGAGCGTGAAGCGGCAGTCGGATATCAGGACGGTGATGAAAAGATTTGCAGCGTTTGCTCTTTGTCTTTACCTATTTGAACAACGAGGTCTTCAAGTGTTTCAAAACGCAATTCAGGCCTGAGATATTTTTTTACATAAACACGGAGCGTTTGACCATAGATATCCTTATCGAAATCGAAAAGGTTTACCTCGATCACACGTGATTTGCCATTTACCGTAGGACGCAGGCCAATACTCATCATTCCCCTGTAAGACGGTTCAAACAATTTTTCAGCCTGCAAACTAACGGACACAGCATAGATCCCGTTACCCGGCGTTATTTTTTCTTCATCGGTGATGCGCAGGTTTGCAGTGGGATATCCGAGTTTGCGGCCCAATTTGTCTCCATCCACAACTAAACCTTCGAAAAAAAACTCGTAACCGAGCAGTTGATTCGCTGTTTCGATGTCGTCATGTACGATCGCTTCACGAATATTTGTGGAACTGATATCGATCTCAGCAAGCACGTGTTTTGGAATTTCGCGCAGGGAATAATTATAGCTGTCTGCCATTTTTTCAAGCAACCGGTAATCACCGAGCCGGTCCCGGCCAAAACGATGATCATACCCAATAATAATGGTATGGGGATGAAAGTTTTTTACGAGAAAGTTTGCAATGTAATCTTCAGCGGACTGGTTGGCGAAAGCCTGTGTAAACGGTACTATCACGAGATGATCGATGCCGGCCTGCTCCAGCAACTCGATCTTTTCATCCAGTGTATTGATGAGCCGGATACCGAGGATGGCGGACGAGACGACCTTCCGCGGATGGGGATGAAAAGTGATGATCACCGTCTCACCATCGATGCTGCGTGCCGCTTCCTGCATGTGACTGATGATCTTGCGATGCCCTTCGTGAACCCCGTCAAAGGTTCCGATCGTAATGACGGCATTTTTAAAGGGTGGAAATTGATCCGGATTCCTGTAAACTTTCATACTCGGCGTCGCAAAGATAAGTGACCCGATGCGGAAGGGAAGGCCGTGTACCCCGCAACGCTTATTTTTGCGCGTCACAACCAGTATAAAGGCTTTATCACATGCCCGAAAACGATCAGCAAGCCGGCTCTTCTCCATCGCGCGACGATCTGTATATGCAGCGAGGCGTTTCGGCGCAAAAGGAAGAAGTGCATGCTGCAACAAAAGACCTGGGAAAAGGATTGTATCCGCACGCGTTCTGCAAAATATTCCCGGATACGATCGCGGGGAATGATCAGTGGGTGAACGTCATGCATGCAGACGGAGCAGGTACGAAATCCATAGTGGCGTACCTGTATTGGAAAGAAACCGGTGACGTCTCCGTCTGGAAAGGCATCGCACAGGATGCGATCGTGATGAACCTGGACGATCTGCTTTGCACGGGAATCTATACAGATATACTGTTTTCTTCAACGATCGATCGCAACAAGCGGCTGATCCCCGGCGAAGTCCTGGCAGCGATCATCAATGGAACGCAGGATTTTTTCGATCGGATGGCATTGCTGGGCGTGCGCATTGAATTTCTTGGCGGTGAGACAGCCGATGTGGGAGATGTTGTTCGCACGATCGCCGTCAATGGCACAATGGTTGCCCGATGGCCAAAAAACCGGTTGATCACAAACGACCGGATCGCTCCCGGCGACGTGATCGTCGGGCTCGCAGGCTATGGTCAGTGTGAATATGAAACGGCTTATAACAGCGGGATTGCGAGCAATGGTCTCACGAGCGCCCGGCATGATCTGCTTGCGGCTTCCTATGCGGAGCGTTTTGTGGAATCATTTGATCCGGGCATCAACCGCGACCTGGCTTACATCGGCCCCTATTCGCTGACTGATGAAGTCGAAGAAAATGGAAAAAGGTTGCAGGTAGGCCAACTGTTGTTATCTCCGACACGCACGTTTGCGCCGGTAGTAAGGGAACTCCTTGAAACCAGGTTTGATGATATCCACGGCATGATCCATTGCAGTGGCGGTGGACAAACCAAATGCATGAAATACCTGCCACGGCCCCTTCATGTCGTGAAGGACAACCTGTTTGAACCACCGATCATTTTCCGGCTCATCCAGCAGGCCAGTGGAGCATCAGACCGTGAAATGTACCAGGTCTTCAATATGGGAACGAGGCTTGAAGTTTACACGACCGCGGCTTCGGCTCCTGCAATCCTGGCCGTCGCAAAAAAATTTGGCGTTGATGCAAAGGTCATCGGGAGGGTTGAGAGTTCCGAAACTTCCCGCCTGAGCATAACAACTCCCGGTGAATTGCTATCTTACTGACGTTCCGCTGTTGTTTTCCTATTTTCGCAACTTAACCGATACTGAATGGGTGATGCAATCATTGAACTCAGGCACGCAAATATCTACCAGGGCGATAACCTGATCCTGCAGGAGGTGAATTTGCAGGTAAGCCGGGGTGAATTTGTGTACCTCGTTGGCAAAACGGGAACCGGTAAATCCACATTGCTCAAAACCCTGTACGGTGAGTTGCCTTTGAAAGACGGTCATGGCAGTGTTGCAGGTTATGACCTGGTCAACCTGAGCTGGAAAAAACTGCCGTATCTCCGCCGGACGCTTGGTGTCGTTTTCCAGGACTTTCAATTGCTCACGGACAGGAACGTCAACGACAATCTGAAATTTGTATTGAGAGCTACAGGTTGGACCAACGAGAAGATGATGGATGATAAGATCACCGATGTGCTGGAAAAAGTCGGACTGAAATCGAAAGGTTTCAAGATGCCGTTTGAACTAAGCGGAGGCGAACAACAAAGAGTGGATATTGCAAGGGCCCTGCTGAACTCGCCAAAGGTGATCCTTGCCGACGAGCCGACCGGTAATCTCGATCCGGAAACTTCAGACGAGATCATGAACCTGTTATTCCACATTTCGCGTGATATCGGTACCGCCATTATTATGGCAACACATGACTACATTGTTATTCAGAAATTCCCCGCCCGCATGCTGAGAACTGAACGGGGAAGGGTGATAGACAATGCGAATATCAATCTTGCCTGACCTGCCTCCGCAGGGACGTGAACAATATCAGCTTGTACAGATCGAGTAACCTCAACGCTGTGCTTCCTCTTTCGAGTTGCTTTCTGAGTCTTTGTGCCAGCGCCGGTCTGTTCAACGCGCCGGCAAGGCCTTTTCTCCTCATGCTTTCATAAACACTCGCCAGGCGTACGCGTTTTTGCAGGGCCGGTCTTAACTCATCACGATCATACAAGTTGCAAAGGTTTCGAACAGCCGATTCCGTTTTTTGCATGAACGCCGGTGCGCTATCCAGCCTGAGATGTTCGGCGCCGATATCAAGATGTTTCAATGGAATATTCGCCTTTTCCAGTTCGATCGCGAAGAGCAGGTCTTCATAGCCGTAGCCTGTCAATCCGCTGTCAAACGGAATTTTTTCCAGTATGGCTTTTGGGATCAGGCAATTTCCTGTCATGAAGTAGTTGTATGGACGCCGGTTTCGTATCGTTGCAGGTATCGATTCACGCTTGCGGCCAAACGTCCAATGGAGCGCAGCGGTGGAAGAAACAGTTGGGGGGTAGTTGATCTTTCCACACAATACCGTGTCACCACTTACAGCGCTTGCCAGATAGTCACTGAGAAAGTCTTCGTTTGAGGGTAACACATCACAATCAAGGAAAATCAGCTTTGATGTATTCGCGTACCGCGTAAACAGATTTCGTATCCGCGAACGGCCGACATTTTCCTTCAATTGATGATACGCGACGCCTTTTTCGCGCGCCAGCGATGCGTTCCGTTCCCGTACGGGTAATGGAGAAGCGTCATCGATCAGGATGATCTCTGCGCGATCTATCGAAGGGTCGCGGGCGAGGCAATGGAGCAGCCGTTCAACGGAAAAATCATAAACGGGTATGCATATTGAAACTTCTCGCATCAGGTGTAAGCAGGATTGAAAAGCAGTTTTTTGAGTCTTGCCGCATTTGCACGGTTGTCATAAGTTGGAAAAAGCAGCTGTTCGCGGAGTTCGATCTCGCCGGGCTCAAAAGGCATGGTCATCAAGCGCTCCACAAGACGGATGATGGCCTCGGTATCGGAGGCAACATGACAAGCCGCGTCAAGACCGGTTCCTTCCAACGCTATATTGTTTGCGATGCAGTGCCGCCCGCGGAAAACCGAATGAAGGAGTTTATAGATCCTCCCGGGCTGCAAAGATGGGACGATATTGATGTGCGCTTTTTGCACAAGCTCGGTGATCACCTTTGATTCCGGGTTTGCGACCAGGCAGGTGTGCGAATAGAACTCTGCGAGTTTTGCGATGCGCCGCGAGGGATTTTTTCCGGCGATAACAAACGGATACCGGCATTTTGAAAAGACCTGTTCGAGCAGCATCAACGCAATTTTTTCATTGCAGGGATGCGAAAGATCGCCGTGGTAAAGACAAAAATTTCCGGCCCCGGTCCGGGATTCACACGCAGACCAGCTGACAAACGGGGCGAGTACCGGCGCATGGCGAACACCAAGTTCATCCGATAAGAACTTTGCATCCTGCGGGAATGTGCATGCGTAGATGCAACCGTTCGCGACGGCGTGTGCTACATGCTGTTTTTTTCGCCATAGTTCCCTGAATCCTCCACCACACTTTTTTTCACGGTCCATGTAGCCTTCTTCGTCACGTACCCGGATGACCACTCTTTTGCCCGTGTCGAGCAGCTTTTCAACCACCCGGCAATCGTAAAAGTTCTCAAGAAGTACCGGGAGCGGGGAGGCGATCAGTTTTTCCACGAGATCTTCTTTCCCTTTCGTATGATCGGTCTGATAAGTTTCAACGGATGCACAACAGTCACAAAGCCTCGTGCTGTCACCGTTGCATGTTTTCATATGAAGATGAACAGATACGCCGGCGTCATGTAACGCACGGATCTTTTCATAGGTGTCGATGGCGTCCCCGCAATCCGCGGGATATGGAGTCTCCTCACAAACGATATGAACGCCGTGTAGGCTCACGCCTGGTTAAATATGCGTTGATAAAAATCCAACAGTTTTGGAACCTCGTGTTCCCAGTTCAGCTCCACGCGCGCCCTGGCGCAGTTTTGTTGCAGCCGGCCATAGCCCCCGGCGTCTCGGGCCAGCGCGTTGATCGCAGCGGAAATGGAGCCACTGGAGAGATCTGTTAGTAAAACAGCAACTTCATACTTTTTGTTTATTTCCCGGTAAGCCGGGTAGTCCACACAGATCTGGGGCACACCGGCCTGGATGTAGTCAAAAAACCTGTTTGCCAGCGAATAATAGTTACTTAGCCCGGTATTTTCGAATAAGGTGACACCGAGCCAGGCGTTTGCAGTGTATGAATACAGGTCTGCAGGGGCCAGTTTGCCAACAAAGCTGACCTTACTCTCGATGCCCGCATCGCGCACCAGCCGGCGGCATTGTTCAAAGAAATTGCCTTCACCGGCGATAATAAAAGGCAGGTCAATATCCCGAAAAGCGGGGATCAGCGTTTCAAAACTTCTTCCTTCGTTCACTGCACCCTGGTAAATGACATAACGCTCTCTGTTCCCGCTTCTGACAGGTTCCTTTAACCTCGGGAGGTTTTGAATGACATCAAAATCATATCCATACATTTTCCTGAACTCCGCCGCAATAAAACCATTGACGGTATAGGCAAATTTGAAGCGGGGAACAGCAAACCGTTCAACCCGTTTCCAAAATCGATAGACCCGGGGACGCGTAACCACTTCTTTCATTTCGCAAAACAATTCATGGGCATCGTACACGCGCGGTATGCGTTTGATCACCGAAGCAAAATAACACGCGAGGATCGTATCGAGATCGATGGCGCAAATACAATCCACTTGTTTGAACAAAAGAAAGAACAGCAGCCGAAGATTGTATTCGGCGTAAAAGAGTTTTCCGTGGCCGAAGATGCAATGCAATCTTTTTTGCCGGAACGGCTGTTGTGTAAGCGGCACTGATCTGTTTTCATGACGGCCAACCAGCAATACATCATAGCCATTTTCCGCAAGGGTTCCGCAGATGCGGATCATTCGCTGATCGTAAGTGAGGTCGTTGGTGACAGTGAAGATGATCCGTTTCATCGCTCAGGAAAGCAGGGGAGATGATTGATAGATGGTTTCAATGATGCTTACGGTCTTCATGGTTTCGGTGGAATCCAGAAGTTCATGCTGATCGTCGTCGATGGCCCGGATAAAATGATCGTAAACTATTCCGTGGTTGCTCATGCTGCCCTGGTATTGACCGTATGTGTTCGCGGGTTTGCCGGAAGGAAGTTCCGGTCTGTCCAAACCTTCGACCGAAAAATATTCCAGCTCGTTGAGGTATTGACCGCCGATCTTCAATGTTCCTTTTTCCGCAAACAACGTAAAGGAGCCTTCCATGTTCGAGCGGGTGGCATTAATGGTATAGTTGATGGAACCGATCGCTCCGCCCGACATTTGCAGGATCGCAGAGCCCGTGTCTTCAAAATCGATGACACCCCGGTGCATGAAATTCGCGCGTGTTCCGTTTGCAGCCGCAACATCGCCGGCGAACCACTGCAGCAGGTCAATAAAATGACTGAATTGTGTGAAGAGTGTGCCTCCATCCAATTCGAGCGTACCCCTCCAGTCGCTTTTAAAATAGGAGGCCGGGCGATTCCAGAAACAATTCATGGAAAAGCTGTGGATCTTTCCGAGGAGACCCTCGTCAAGGAGTTGCCTGGCATATGCGACAGGAGGGTTGAACCGGTTTTGTTTGACGACAAATAATTTTTTCCCTGACCGTTTTTCCGCCTGGATCATTGCGTTTGCGTCCGCGCTTGAAATCGCCATCGGTTTTTCGCAAAGGACATGCCGCCCCGCATGAAGCGCCATGATGGATTGACGGGCGTGCAATCCATTTGGTGTGCATATGACAACAACGTCAATTCCCGGCTCCGCCCGGAGCAAAGTCTCCAGGTTTGCATACAGCGGAACTCCAAACCGCGTGGCGAATTCTTTGCCTCTTGCCACGTCGATATCACAAACTGCGGCAAGCTCCGAATGCTCCGCGATGTGGCGGGCATGACGACTCCCGATCTGGCCGCAGCCAACCAATGCAAATTTGTGCTGACGCTTCATCGCTTGGCGTCAAATATAATCTTTGACGGTGAATGACTCGTGGGCCGGCCGGTCTATTGTTGCATGCTTTGCATACTGTTTTGCATGTTCTCCTGGTCGCCTTTGATGTTCTTTTTCTTGAACAGCGCCACATCAAACTTGCCAAATCTTAAGGCAAAGTTGAGCCTGAACAATTGGGCATCCCGCGTGCGCAGCATATGTTGCGTGAAGTAGGTCGATTGGGTGTAGACGTCATACTTTCTCGTCTTGAAGATATCATTTACGGCCAGGGTCAGCGACGCAGTCTTGTTTTTCAGGAATTCAAAACGGAGGGCCGCATCAACACCATAAGTGGGCTTTGAATATCCCTGCGCGTTCCCGCTGACCGTTGGGCCAAAACCGCCACGGCCGCCTCCTCCGCTCGTCGCGCTGCCGCCGGGAGCGAGGACTGTCTTTGAAGTGTAATCACCGGAAAGCTGTAACGTGAAATTTTTCGGAAGCTTAAAGCTGTTATTGATCTTACCAAACCAACTGTAGATCTGTCCCGCGGTCTGGATGGCGGGATCGTTGGTATTGATCCTCGAAGTGTACAGGTTCAGGTTTGTTGTCAGATCCCACCACCGGGCGATCTTATTTTTTGCGATAAACTCCAGGCCGCCGACAAAGCTGGAGTTCGCATTGATAAATGTATTGATAAACACCGTATCGCTATTGATCGGGTTGACCTCCGTTGCCGTATAACGCGTGATCAGGTCAGTCGTGTATTTGTAATATGCCGAGATGAGTAAGGTGTTATTTTTCGGAAACGTTTTTTGGTAAGACACTTCGATCGAATTGGTGAATTCCGGTTTCAGATTTGGATTACCCCGGCTGAGATTCAAAGAATCTGAATAGTCCGTGAACGGGAAGAGCTGGAAAAAGTTCGGCCGGTTGATGCGCCGGCTGTAGTTCAATTGCAACTCCTGGTTGCCTTTTAGTTTTTCAGAAAGAAAAACGCTCGGGAAAAGACTGATCGGATAGTTGTTGCTGTAGCTGCTGGTCGTGTCTTTGAATGCAAATCCCGAACGGACGCTTGAATGAACGGTTCCGCTATAATCCGATCTTTCTACACGCAACCCGACCTGGCAACCGAAATTATCGTTGACTTTGCTGCTGAATGTGCTGTACGCCGCATAGATCCGGTCAGTGTAACTGTAGTTTGATGAAAGCGGCGGCAGCTTGGTGATCGTTTCATCGGGATTAAGGATCCCGAAGTCACTCCGGCTGTCTACATCGCGCTTGGACAACCGTACACCGGCTTCAAATTTGGTCTTGTCATTGATCGGGTTTGTATAATCCGATTGCATGGTCAATTGCTGGTTTGTGCCGTCACCATTCTGTTGCTGCCTGTACCTGGATGTCTGCGGTCCGCCTGCGCTCGCAAAAACATTATTTGTCACAAGACTTGAATTATCATTATGGCTCCTGTTGAAATTGACGTCTGCTGTCAGCTGATGGCCATTTCTTGGAAAATTATGGAGATAACTTAAAGACCCGCCGCGATTCGTGAACTGCCCGTCATTCTTTGAGGTGCGGTTGGTGTATGATCCCTGATTGATCCCTGACAACGTATCGATGTAGATGTCGCTGTTCACGTTTGACCTGAAATGCCCATGAACGAGCACGCCGGACAACGTTACGGTGTTGCGGTTGTCAACGAAATAATCAAGCCCTGCGCGGCCAAAGGCGAAGTAGCCATTGTTCACGGTTTTGTCTTCCTGGTGAAGATCGGTGAAAGGGTTTTGAACAAAAGTGCTGCGATCGGTGGTACCGGATGAGATCGAACGGCGCTGCCCGTAGTTGCCGTTGGCAAAGAAATTCACTTTGCCCTGGCGGATGTTGATGTCTCCGCCGCCATTGAATTTTCCACGCATGTCAACACCGGCGCGCAGGTTACCATTGTAACCGGCTTTCCGGTTTTTCTTCAATACGATATTCAATATCCCGGCGGTGCCACCGGAAGCATCGAACTTTGCGGATGGATTCGTGATCACTTCCACCGTTGCGATCTGGTCGGCCGGGATCTGGTCAAGCGTGAGCGTCGTCGGGCGGCCATCCACATAAATTTGCGGTGAACTGTTCCTCAGCGTAACATTTCCATCGATATCCACGGAAACCGAGGGAACATTCTTCATGACGTCAATGGCCGTGCCACCCGCGGCGCTGAGGTCGCGCTCAACATTATAGATCTTCCTGTCAATGCCCAGTTGTACCAGCGGCTTTGACGCCGAAACAGTGACATTGCCCAACACTTTCTCATCGATCTGCAACCTGATATTCCCAAGATCCTTATCAAGGTTTCCCAGCATGCTTGCCATGTCCTGGTTATTGTTCCCATTTCTTCGCATCGCAGACATATCCACCAGCGCCACATTGCGTTCAAGCGTTTTGAACCCGATCGCGGTCACACGGAGCTTATACTGGCCCATGATCGGTATTCCTTCCATATTGAACTCGCCATTCGCCCTCGTCAGCATGCCGTTGATCACCACTTCCTTTCTTTTGTGCGTGGCTGTGTCAAACTTGTTCTGGACGAGTTGGACGGATGCGGCATCGATCGGCTTGCCGGTGATGGAGTCAATGATCTTTCCATACAATCCACCGTTCAGTTGTTGCGCCATGCCGCTGCGATTTCCCTGCGGTGGTTGTGCCAGTGCCGTTTTTTGAAGAGAAAATAAGATCGTGAGGAGTAACAGATTTCTCAAAGTAGATTTTTTCATGGTTTTAGGGTGATTTTGCGATCTGCGATCTGATCGCGCAGTTTTGACGTTTCATCTGGAAAAACCTTGTGCCGTTCATCACGGAAACAAGAGGAAGATGGCAGCTGTGATCGCTCCGGTGATCAAACCAAACGCGGCTGCAAACAGCTGAAGAAGGGCCAGGGGCCGACCCATGCGTCTGCGAAACAATTCTTCGAGCGTCGAAACAGGAATTTCCCGGATCCTTGTCCGGACGAGCGTTTCAATGTCCAGGTCTGAGACCACATTGGCTGCAAATTTTCCGACCACGGTGGGGAACAGCGATTCCAGTTCGGTCAAAAACACTTTCTTCAGCGACTCGATGGTTTTTTCGCCAATAAACGCCCCGATCACGGGCATTTCTTTTTTGATCTTTACCCGGAGGAATTCATCGATCTTTTCCCCGATCACGGGCATGATCTTCTCTACCTGGGCAGGAGAGGTGAGCTTTTCCTGGAGATCGAGTTTAGCCAGTTCCTTTGACGCGACCACCGCAGCTCTATTCGCAATATTCGCCTGGCTGGCGGGGATCAATCCCTGGATCTTCATACCAATTAGCATCTTCGGCCGCCGGGGATGAAAAAGGGCTGCCACGATGATCCTGATCAGCAGCCAACACGAAACAGCAGAACAAAACGGAATGACCAGCAGCGACCAATGCATACGACGGTTTAAAATATAAATCCCGATCGTGTTGACCGGGACCTGTGAGATGGGTGGCTAATGGGGCTCGAACCCACGACCCTCAGAACCACAATCTGATGCTCTAACCAACTGAGCTATAGCCACCGTTTGGGCGCACAAAGATAATAGAAAACAAAATCTGGAATGCAGATTGAGCAGACGACAAGGGATGAAAAATCGCGGTCCAATGACGATGATCTTCGACTCAAGTGATTGATTTAGCCTTTCATCAAAAACATAAGTTAAAAGGACCAGGGGGTACGAAATCCTCCGTTTTTACGTTATTTTTGGATTATGCTCAATGCGTTCAAATACATGACGAATATGAAAAGACTTCCGATCCTACTGATACTCCTTGTAGCCGCTACCTTTTTGGCATTCAAATCTTTAGGGAAAAACTCCATCCCCCCTTCCAAATACGAGAAAATACTTCGCAACGTCGGACAGATGCTGACGGAAGCACACTACAGCCCCAAAGCGATCAACGACCAGTTTTCAAGGGAAGTTTTCAAGAAATTCATGACGGATCTTGATCCTGACAAGAACATCTTCATGCAGTCTGACTACGATGCGCTGAAGAAATACGAAACAACGATCGATGATGAGATAAAGGGTGATGCACCGGTTGAATTCTTTCTTGCAGCGGGACAGATCTTCAATAAACGCATTGAGGACGCTTCAAAGATCTACAACGATATACTTTCCCAACCTTTTGATTTCAAAAAAGATGAAAGTATCAACCTCGATGCCGATAAGATAAAAGTTCCGGCAAGCGAATCTGAGATGCGTGAGGCATGGAGGAAAAGACTGAAATACCTGGCCATTGACCGCTATTCAGACCTGCTTGAGATCCGTGACAAGAACAAAGGGAAGGAAGGATTCGTGGTGAAAAGCGATGAGGAACTCGAAAGAGAGGCCCGTGCAAAGGTGAAGAGCAGCATGGATCGTGTGTTTGATCACTATCGCCACAAATTTTCGGATGACGATAAATTCAACATGTTTGTCAACGATATCACCACGGCCATGGACCCGCATACGGAGTTCTTCCCGCCGGTGGACAAACGGTATTTTGATGAACAGATGAGCGGAACATTCTTCGGTATCGGCGCACAGCTCGGCTACGATGATGGCAATATCAAGATCGCGAGCCTCGTGACCGGCGCTCCTGCGTGGAAATCCGGTGACATCCAGGTTGGCGATGTGATCCTCAAAGTGGCCCAGGGTGACCAGGAGCCCATTGACCTCACGGGTTATGTGGTCGAAGATGCCGTAAAACTCATCCGTGGCACAAAAGGAACTGAAGTAAAACTGACACTGAAAAAATCGGATGGATCCATCAAAGTGGTTCCGCTGATCAGGGATAAGATCGTCCAGGAAGAAACGTTTGCAAGAAGCGCGATCGTAAAAAATGGTTCGGAAAAGATCGGTTATATCTATCTGCCTGAGTTTTATGCTGACTTTGACAACCCCAACGGTGCACGCTGTTCGATCGACGTCGCAAACGAGATCAAAAAGCTCAAAGAAGAAAAAGTTGACGGCATCATCATGGATCTGCGTGGAAATGGTGGTGGTTCCCTGTATGACGTTGTGCAAATGGCCGGATTATTTATTGATGAAGGCCCGATCGTGCAGGTAAGAGACCGTGACGGCAAGCAACCGCAGGTGCTCAAGGATAAGGATCGTTCCGTTCAATATGACGGCCCCCTGGCAGTGATGGTCAATGAATTCAGCGCTTCCGCATCTGAGATCTTTGCGGCGGCGATACAGGATTACAACCGTGGCGTGATCATCGGCAGCACTTCCACTTATGGAAAGGGAACCGTTCAGCGCAATATCGGTCTTGACTTCTCTTCAAACCTGCTTGGTTCCAATTCCGAGCTGGGAACGGTGAAACTCACTTTACAAAAATTCTACAGGATAAATGGCGGCTCAACGCAATTGAAAGGCGTCAGATCTGATATCGTTTTGTCAGACAAATATGAAGATCTGAAACTCCGCGAAAAAGACGATCCGGATGCCCTTCCCTGGGATGAGATCTCAAAAGCAAGCTACACACCCTGGAATCCGGGTTACGACATGGGCACCATCAAAAGACTTGAGGCGGACCGTTTGAACAATAGCGATGTGTTTAAGACGATCAAAGCAAATTCTGAGTGGCTCGAAAAACAGAACGATAAAGACCGCTCATTAGAGCTGGATAAATACCGCCAGGAACAGAAGGCCATCCAGGCCACAGTCAAGCAGGATGAAGCGCTTGAAAAACTGAAAGACTCTCTTGACGTTGCTTTTGTGCCAAGAGACGTGAATATGTACGCCAATGACAAAGCAAAACAGGAACGTTTTGATAACTGGCGGAAAGGCCTGACAAAAGACATTTATCTTGATCAGGCCGTGAAGGTGATGAATGACATGATCAGTCAGAAAAACCTTGCACAATCCAACCGCCAGCCTGCAAAGGCTTTTTAAGCCGCCACGGGTAGCTTTTTAAAGGCTGAGATAAGAATTTTGAAACGATCCACTAACTATTCCCGGACGGGTACTCATAGTTAGTGGATCTTTCTTTTGTCTTCAGGGGTCTCACTTCGATCCGGGCATCGCGGACCCATTTGAATTCAGGGTTGCCTTGTGCAATGGAGATCGCTTCAACAAGGTTTTCCGCCCGCACGTGGTAATAACCTACGATCATCTCGGAGGTATATGTAAATTCAGTTGTGACAAACATTCCATCCTTCATGGAAACATATGAGCCTTCACGGGCCATAGGCTGGGCGCTGATCAACCGTTTCTTTGACTGTAGATCGTTGATGTAGCGTTCGCAAGCTTTTAAAAACTCTTCGTGCTTTGTGCCCGTGAGTTCATTTTTACCGGAAGGCTGATTGCGGATCAGCAGCATGTATTCATTCATAAAAGGAGGTTGAAAAGTGTGAGGAAGACCCAAAGGTCGTTGATCCCGCCATGATAGGCCAAAACCGGTAGCGGGACGCTGATCCATGTCCGGAACCGCGCCGTTCGTTGTGGTAAGTTTGCGGGCATTCTGAATTGGTTAACCCAGGCCCGCGGGAAGTCAGCAACTTTCACCGGTCGCCGTCTTTTCCATGTCAAAATAGTTGCCCGACACCCTTTGAACGTTTACAAAGAACGTGTTGCTTTTTAGGGTGAAGCGGGTGGGAAAGGAAACGCTAAGCGTTACTCTGTCCAGGTTAAATCAAGTGAGTAAAAGATGTAACGGAATTCGGTTTGGGTGTTTTAGGAGTACCCTTCAGCTCTACGCCAGCCCGGCGCAGTTGGCAACAATCACAAAAAACGAGCAACCTCTTTCTGCGAGAGGCACATCATGCTTGCCCCGATGTCCGGGTTTACGATGACCAGGTTGAAATTACATTTGTCGCCAGTTGGCTCTATTTCCCGCCCAGCAATGCGTTAGCAAAAGGAGCGATTCGCCCTTTCTTCCCCTCGATCTGTCACAAATCCCCACAATCCAATTACACTTTTAACGGAGGCCTCGGATACACTGTGCGATCTGCGAGATCATATTCCCCGGTCTTATCATTAGCAATCGGAGGAGACAGGTTCCCGCCTTCCCCTCGCTGTACCCCAAAATCCCCAATTTCCTCTTTTCGCAATGACCGTCACATTATATATTATCTGTAAGTAAAATTTTTAGCATTTAGGACACGAGGAAACAAAAAATCTCCTGATAATATCTTTAGTTAATGGATAAACAACTAATTTATTCGTTTTCACCATCAATATGGGCGAATAAGGGAATTAAAAATGGCATTTTTTGAAGTCAAATTCGCGATAAAAACGAACAATTTCTGTTCTCGCCGAAACAACTACAATTATTTGCATAAAAAGCTTATAATCAAATTTATGAGTGACTTATCGGCATATAAATTCAATATCATATTATGAATAATAATTTATATTAATATATTAAAATCGCGCAAAACACAATAATTCAGCCGGCTACCAAACGGCAGTGCCTATTTCAGCGGTCTCATCTTTTTTATATTTTGTGGGTTTGTAGACGTACTCAATGAAAATTGCTCGGAACCTTTTTACGGTCCTCACAGGCGTCTGCCTGGTTTTTACCGTGCGGGCGCAGGACTTTTCCAACCGCGGAAAGGAATTCTGGCTGGCCTACTGTTACCATGTGGGCATGATCAATCCGGGCGGGCCACCAACCATGACCCTTTATCTCACTTCAGACGTTTCCACGACATATACGGTTGAAATTTTTGGTACAGCAGTCATCCAGGCGGGAACGATCAATGCGGGCCAGGTTGTAACCGTGATTGTGCCCCCGGCTTATTTCATCAATGACGAGGGCACATTTGCCAGGCGGTCTATCCACGTTACGGCGGCAAAATCGATCGTCGTTTATTCGTATATCACGCGCAGCCAGGCCAGCGGCGCCAGCCTTAACCTGCCTGTGCAGGTGCTGGGAAAGGAATATTATGCGATGAGTTTTACACAGATCTCAAATGAGCCAAACTCGAACTCCTATGTCACTATCGTTGCCGTAGAAGATAATACCACCGTAGAGATCACACCGTCTGCAAACACAAAGAACGGATGGTCCGCGAACAACACCTATTCAGTCAACCTGAACAAAGGCGACATTTACCAGGTACTCGGGGCGATGCACAATCCGGACGACGGCAAAGGTGCCGATCTGACGGGCACTCATGTAAAATCAGTTTCGTCCGGCACCCAGGGGTGTAAACGCATTGCGGTGTTTTCCGGCAGCGGTAAACTGCGGATACCCGAGGCCTGCAACTCTACGAGTTCGGACAATCTTTATCAGCAGCTTTACCCCGTCGGGTCGTGGGGGTTGCATTACCTCACCGCGCCGAGTTACAGTAATCCATACAATTACTACCGCATTGCAAAAAGCAACCCGGCTGCAAACGTATACGTAAATGGAAATCTCATCCCGGCGTCGTCATTTGTCAACGGCATCTGGTATGAGTTGTTCAATAACATTCCAAATTATATCCAATCGGATCTGCCGATCTCGGTCGCGCAGTATTTTCCAACCCAGGGATGTAATGGAAATACAGCGCTTGGCGACCCGGATATGATCGTGTTGAATCCACTTGAGCAAACGATCGACCGCGTAACCCTTGTCAGTTCAAATCTTGTTGCACCGGGTACCCAGACACACCATTTGCAGGTGATCATTCCGAATGGCGGCACCTCGCTTTCATCCTTTCGGCTGGATGGCCACCCCGTAAGTGGATGGGCAGTTCATCCTGCAAATCCATCTTTTTCTTACATCTACCTCGCGGATGTCGGCCAGGGATATCATACGCTTGCATCGGATTCGGGCTTCAATGCGCTTGCTTATGGGTTCGCGGCGGCGGAATCTTATGGATATTCGGCGGGATCCAACGTCAAGGATCTTTACCAGTTTATTTCCATTCGCAATCAATATGCAACGGTCAATTTTCCCGCCGGCTGTAGAAATTCTCCATTCAATTTTGCGATGACGTTTCCTTACCAGCCGACGGAGATCTCATGGAAGTTCTTTGGACTTTTCTCCGACACCACGATATTCTCACCTGCCTATGATTCTACATGGATCGTGAATGGCCGTCAACTATACCGCTATTCATTGCCCGGGACGTATGCGGTACCCGCGGCCGGCAGTTACCCCGTGGAAGTCATAGCCCAAAACCCGAGTGCCGACGGCTGCAGCGGCGAACAGCAGATCGATTATGACCTCCAGGTGTTCGAGCGTCCTACCGTGGACTTCAGCTTTTCGACAAAGGGGTGCGTCACGGATGCTGTGCAATTCACAGGTACGATCAATGCGAACGGTAGAACGGTCGTCAGCCAGGCCTGGAGCTTTGGAGATGCTTCGACTGCAGGCGGATCGACCGCCACACACACTTACGGGGCGGCCGGCAGTTACAATGCCGGGTACAATGTGATCACGGATGTCGGTTGCATTTCCGATACTGCCACAAAAACAATTGCTGTCAGCGATGCGCCGGTAGCCGATTTCCAAATACCCACGCCGATATGCTCAAATGGAAGCTCAGTTTTCAATGATCAGTCAACGGCACCTCCCGGACCGGCCATTAACAAATGGACATGGAATTTTGGTGACGTCTCTGCTGCAGTGGTTTCATCAACATCCGCACCACAGACGCATGTCTATGGGGTCGCCGGAAATGCTACAGTGACACTTGTGGTCGAAAGTGGTTCCGGTTGCAAGAGCCTGCCGATTTCAAAACCGGTTTCCATACATCCTTCCGCAATCCCGGCATTCAGTTTTACGAATGCATGCCTGCCATCGGGACTGTCAAACTTTACCGATCAATCAACCATCGCCGGTGGATCAATTGTCAACTGGAGCTGGGATTTTGGAGATGGAGGTATCGCGTCGATCGCTTCACCGTCTCACAATTATACCACGACCGGACCTTTTAATGTCAACCTTGCAGTGACTTCCGACGCAGGTTGCATTTCAACGCTGACCCGCGTCATGGATAAAATATATGCACAACCGCAAGCTGCATTCACTGCACCTGTCAAAGTATGTACCGGCAGTACGGGTATATTACAGGATGCGAGCACTGCCCCGGGCAGTTCAGTCACCGGATGGCAATGGCAGTTCGCTGACGGCTCCACTTCATCACAAACAAATCCCTCCATTTCATTTTCAGGGAACGGTCCGTTTGATGTATCGCTGATCGTGACCTCGGCGGCCGGCTGCATATCGGCGCCGGCGCTGCAGGCAGTGATCGTTGATCCATTGCCCGTCGCGGCTTTTGCGATCGGCAGTGCGGGCTGCGCAGGCCAACCGGTCCTGTTTGCAGATCAGTCAACCGCTGCGGCGGGCACGATCGTAAAATGGACCTGGGACTATGGAGATGGCAGTGCCGCGATCAACGCCGTGACGGCGGCTTCCAGTCATACCTATCAATCCACCGGGTCATACTCCCCGAAGCTTACTGTAACCACGGATGAGGGATGCGTCAGCATCGTGCATGCTGCTGCGCTGACCGTTCACCCGGTACCCGAGGCGGGTTTTGTGATACCCGGCAATTGCGTGGATGATCCGTCGTCTGCTTTCACAGACACGAGTAAGATCGCTGACGGGTCAGCTGCGTCGTTTATGTATAATTGGGATTTTGGTGATGCCCATGCAAGTCCTGGTAATCCGAATACATCGGTTGCGCAACATCCACAACATAAGTATACAGCGGCAGATCTGTACCAGGTCACTGAAATGGTTACTTCCAATGCGGGCTGCAGCAACTCCGTCACGCGCGCCGTGATGATCAACGGTTCTGTACCGGTGCCGCGATTTGCATTTCCGGCGATTGCGGTCTGCGGCGGTGATACGATAGAAATTACCGACCGGTCAATAGTCTCGCCCGGGAATGTGATCAGGGTGGAAGTATACTGGGACTACCAAAATGATCCGACCGATAAATCGGTCGCCGACTGGCCGACTGCTCAAACAATTTTTTCTCATAAATATCCATCGTTCATCAGTCCCACGACGCTGACCCGAACTATTCGCTATGTTGCCTATTCGGGACAAACCTGCGTACAATATTTAGACAGCGTGATCGTCCTGCATGCGCTGCCCGATCTTGCATTTGATCCCGTGCAGGGCGTTTGCAATAATGCGCCTTCATTCCAGCTTCCGGCGCCCCGTGTGGTAAACAGCGAAGAGGGGGGCGGATCTTTCACCGGCAAAGCGGTTTCTTCTTCCGGCATGTTTACACCCACGCGCGCGACCGCAGGATCAAATGATATTGCTTATCACTTTACATCCACAGATGGATGTATGGCTGATACACATGAGACGATCGACATCTTCGCGGTCCCATCGGTGAACGCAGGTCCGGATAAACAGGTATTGCAGGGTAAAACCGTTCAGCTGACTCCGGTGATCCAATCGACTGACCCGGTGAGCATCACCTGGTCGCCGGATGCCTGGCTTGATGATCCGGCCGTGCGTACGCCGGAAGCATCGCCACCGGATGATGTGATGTATACAGTGACCGTTTCTTCGGCAAAAGGATGTATCGCTTCGGATAATGTGTTTGTGAAAGTGTTGAAGGCTCCGCAGATCCCGAACATCTTCAGCCCGAATGGGGACGGCATCCATGATACATGGCAGATCCCGAATCTCGCAGGATATCCCGGTTGCACCATCGATGTCTACAATAGGTATGGTCAGCTCATCTTGCATGAAAACGGATATGAAAAGCCCTGGGACGGGCGCGTGAACGGACAGCCGGTTCCTGTCGGTACATATTATTACATCATCGACCCCAGGAACGGAAGACCAAAGCTTTCGGGCTATGTAGATATCGTGAGATAAAATGAAAAAGCATTTCGCCATACTGCCACTATTGTTACCCGTGCTGGTCATCGCGCAGCAGCGTCCGCATTATACGCAGTATATCCTCAACAATTACATTTTGAATCCCGCTCTTTCAGGCATTGAGAATTATACAGACGTCAGGCTGTCTGCCCGCGACCAATGGGTCGGATTGAATGGCGCGCCGACGACTTTCTACTTCAGCATACAGGGACCGATCGGCAAAAAAGACTATCGCACAAACGCAACGTCATTTGATGTACCCGGTGAAAATCCAAGAGGAAGATCCTACTGGCAATCGTATACCGCGGCAGAGCCGCATCATGGGATCGGTGGAACGGTCATCAATGATCGCACGGGAAGCTTCAACCGGCTGACTGCCGATATCACTTATGCCTATCATATCGGTCTGAACGCAACCACAAATCTCGCGGCGGGTTTTTCAGCCGGTATCAGCAAGATCGGTCTGGATCGTTCAAAGACAGACTTCAGCGGTACTGGCGACCCCGGCGATCCGGCCGCCGGAGCAACGACAGATGGTTACCTCAATAAGATCCGCCCCGACCTCGGCGCGGGACTCTGGCTCTATTCGCGTGACTATTTTCTTGGGGTCTCAGCATTGCAGATCATACCGCAAAGGCTCAGTTTTGCAGACGATGCGGTCACGCCGGTAACGGGTAAACTCGTACCGCATATTTTTATTACGGGCGGCTATCGTTTCTTATTGAATGACGACATCAACGCGTTGCCTTCGCTGATGGTGAAATATGTACAGGGTTCTTCTAACCACAACGTGCAGGTGGAAACAAACATGAAATTACAGTACCGGGATCTGTTATGGGCGGGCGCGAGCTACCGTTACCAGGACGGGTTTGCGGGGATGCTTGGCGTTTCGGTCAGCCATACGTTCAATATTGGCTATGCATACGATCTTACAACGACGCGGCTGAATACAGTGAGCAGGGGCACACATGAGATCGTGCTCGGATTTATCTTAGGAAACAGGTACAGCGATGCCTGCCCGCGTTGTAACTGGTAATTAAAGATGGATGATCTTGCTATCCCGGAGCGATTTTAACCTCAGGAGTTGTTGTTCCAAGGCTGCTTTTTGCGTATTGACCTCTTCCAGTTTCACGTCGGTGTCCGGAATACATTGAACCTGGTTTTCGTTCATCCATTTTTGCGCTTCACTCAGGTCTTTGAGTTCTACATTGTACACCGTAGTAAGACTGTCGATGGTGATCTTTGTGATGGCCGTATTCAACTGTGAATTGATTCTCGGCCAGTCAATCGTATTGTAAGAGAGACGAAGTTTTGATTCAAGACCCTGCCAATTCACCTTTTGAACTTCAGCGAGGTATTTTTGCTTCAGCGTTTCTTTTTCAATCTCTGTCAGCGCGTCTGCGACATTTTTCTCGACTACTTTCCACTGGCCCTGTTCAAGCACCTTCTTTGTTGCGGCGACGACTCCTTTCACTTGTTCTTCCTGCGATTTCTTCAGTACTGGCTCTGCATGCAGGCGTTCATCGACGAGTGTGAGGCCATCCCCGGTTTCCGGGGCTGAATTCACCAGGCGGACCTCCTGCTCCTCAGGAGTGGATTCAGTTGACGGCAGATGCCTGGCGGCAGCTCCTTTTTTTGCAAGCGGCACCGGAACGGGCGATGCAGTTTTCGCCAGGTGGCTGTTTTCAGCAGCTTCTGCCTTGCCATCTGAAACAAGCTGGTAAAAAGGATTGGAAAATGTGCTGAAAGCAAAAGAATCGTTTTTGATCACCGGCGAACTGAAAAAGAACAGCGCATTCAACACCACTACACACACAAGCCCCGCGAGCAATCCGGCGAGTTTGCGAAAGTCAGGAACAGGCTTGCGCTGGATCCCAAGGATCTTTTCAATGCGATGCAGCAGGTCATTGCGTTGTCCCGCCGCGGCGACAGCCATCGCCGTGTGCTGTGCGCAATTTCGTTGCAGCATCAGCAGGGCAGAAGCATAGCCATGCGGATCATATTGAAATTGCATAACGATCTCGTCACAGCTTTTCTCCCTTTCACGTTCGATGGTCTTTCCAAACATCCCGGCAAACGGGTTGAAGTAAAGAACCGTTTTCACGAGATTCACCAGCAAATTGACCAGGTAATCATACCGGCGGATATGAGCCAGTTCGTGTAACAAAACCGCTTCCAGCTGGCTTTGCGAAAGATTTGCGATCGCAGCGAGCGGCATCAGGATCATCGGCTTTAAAAAGCCGATGGTTACCGGGGAACTTACGAGCTCTGAAAGATAAACATGCACGGGCTTTTTAATTCCCATTCTTTCTCCAAGCCTGCGTGCGAACATGCGCAGATCCACATCACATTTTGATAAGCCGGACCGCCTGATGATAGTTACAAAACGGTAATTCCGCAGAAACTGGATGGCGGGAACAATGATCAGTAATAAATACACGCCTGACGCATAGGGGAGAACCTGCTGAAGGATTGTATTCCAGGATTGATTTCCCGCGGCAAATGAACCCAGCGCCAGTAAAGAACGCTTCATCGAAGCCGGATCGACGATCCAGTGGTAAACAAGTGTGTATGCGAACCATGCGAACCCTGCGCCGAGCAATGCTGTCGCCAGTTTTGCGCGCACCGCAGGACGACGGACACTGAATGCAATGATCGTTTGAAAACCGATCCACAGGAACGCCATTTGCCAAAGGGAGTTGATGATCGCCCATCCCAGCGCCTGCAGGAAGTTAGAGTTGGCGAGAAAATGCATGCCTACTTGTTTTTAAGTGCATTCAATAATGCCTGTATTTCTTCAAGTTCCTCTGCACTTGCTTTATGTTCACCGGTACCCAATGCCTGGATCACCAATTGCGTGGGCGATCCTCCAAAAAGCGAATCGATCATTTTGCTGAGCAGATGTTTCTGTGTTTTTTCCTTGTTCACTGCGGCCTGGTATACGTGTGTGCGGACAGAATCATCGCGCTTCACCAGCCCCTTCTCGTGCATGATCTGCATCAGCTTCAGTGTCGTTGTGTAACCTGCGTCTTTTGTTTTCGCCAGTTCTTCGTGGACTTCACGAACCGTTGCGAGACCTTTTGTCCAAAGGATCTGCAGGATCTCCAATTCGCTTTCCGTAGGCTTTACATATTTCGTATTTGACATAACGCCGGATAATTTGGAACCGAATATACGACTAATTTCGTATGAACGCCATGCAAGCAAGGTTTTTATCTTTTTTTAACAGGCTTTAACCTTGAGACGCAAAGTGTTCGGAAACGTTACACTTTTTGGAGGATTTCTTTGAGGAGCCCCCGGTGTCACTGCTTTTGGCCGGGATTTTTACCGCCGCATTCGGTGGTCCCCGGGGTGCCCGGCCTGAAAATCAAAAGCACCATATTCCCTGATAGCGGTTCACGGTAACTTCGCCTGTTTATCGCATGAACCACAATTTTGAATGTATCGACGCGCATACCTGTGGCAACCCGGTACGGCTTGTACGGTCCGGTGGCCCCGTGCTCCAGGGCAATAACATGAGCGAAAAGCGCCAGCACTTTTTGCGCGAGTTTGACTGGATCCGCACAGGACTGATGTTTGAACCGCGGGGGCACGATATGATGAGCGGCAGCATTTTATATCCGCCACATGATCCCGCCAATGATGCGGCCGTGCTATTCATTGAAACGAGCGGATGTTTGCCGATGTGCGGTCACGGAACCATTGGCACGATAACCATGGCGATCGAAGAGAAACTGATCATTCCAAAGAAGGCCGGCGTCATCAGGCTTGAGACACCGGCCGGGCTCGTCATGGCGACATACCGGATACATCCTGACAAGCCGGGGAAGGTGGAAGCGGTGAAGATCGTCAATGTGCCCTCGTTTTTGCAAGCTGCGGGCCTGGAAATAAAATGCGAAGACCTTGGTGACCTCGTGATCGATGTCGCTTACGGCGGAAATTTCTACGCGATCGTCGATATCCAGGAGAATTTTCGCGGGCTTGAACATTATACGGCGGCACAATTGATCGAATATGGGCGTTCGCTGCGCAGCGCTATCAACCGTCAGTATGAATTTGTTCACCCGCAAGATCCAACGATCAACTCGTGTTCGCATATCCTTTGGACCGGTCATGTCTCCGATAAAACTTCCACTGCAAGAAATGCCGTTTTCTATGGTGACAAAGCCATTGACCGGTCGCCGTGTGGCACGGGCACGTCTGCGCGCATGGCTCAATGGCATGCAAAGGGTAAACTTCGAAAAGGAGACGCGTTCATTCATGAAAGCATAATTGGTAGTAAATTCATCGGTACAATTGAAGAAGAAACTTCTGTCGGAGGTAGACCGGCAATCCGGCCGGGAATCGAAGGATGGGCAAAGGTCTACGGTCGCAACACCATATCGATCGACCGGGACGATGATCCGTATGCGCTCGGCTTCCAGGTTCTGTAAGTTTGCTTTCCTTTTGTCTTTGTGGTGCGTCCCCGTTGCCCGGTTGTCAGCACAGCCATTTGAGTTGACGGGCGTCATCAGCAACGCGCGATGGGGATCTGTGGCGCTGGAATACAACGATGAATCGCAAATGCCGATCCATGACAGCGTTCGAATAACAGCCAATGGTTTTTTTCGATACCACGGCCGGATCGATGGACCTGCCATGATGCATATCATTTACCGCAACGGTTCAGGACAGTCCCGGGACCGCTTCGATTTTTTCGTTGAACCAGGGTCCTGTCATCTCTCACTCACCGCCGGCTCTTTTGCCACCGGAATTGTGACCGGGTCGGCCACCGGGCAGTTGTATGCTTCACTCGAGGGACAGAAATTTCCATTGTACGCGCAGCTTCGCATTCTTTCAAAGCGGCTCGCGGCGGCAAGGAATGACGCGTCAAAGGCCCGCATCAGGAGCGCGATGGTCCCCCTTACGAGAAAGCTGGATACGATCGACTATCATTTTTTTGACGAACATCCTGAGTCTGTCGTCACGGCTTACATGCTTCGTTTTCACACGGGCGATCTGGGGCTGCCTGCCCTGGAAAAACGATATGGCCGGCTTCCCGCCGCCATTCAACAGGGAGCGTACGGCAAACTGATCGCGGAAGCGATCAACAGGCTGAAAGCCGGAACACCGGGTATGAAGGCGGCGATGTTCACAAAGACCGGTATCAATGACTCCCTCGTTTCATTACAGCAGTATCTCGGCAACAAATATGTGTTACTGGATTTTTGGGCGAGTTGGTGCATACCGTGCCGCCAGGGAAACCCCCATTTGCGCCAGGTATATGCAAAATATCGTTCGCGCGACCTTGAGATCATTGGCGTCGCTGATGACGATGCAACCGTCCGGCAATGGAAACAGGCCGTGGCGCACGACTCTCTTACCTGGCCGCAGGTGTTGAGAGGAGCGAATAAGGAAATGATCGCAAAAGGAGAGCATAATCCCGCCGATCTGGAAGAGCTGTATGGGGTACACGATATACCAACAAAGATCCTCGTTGACAAAAATGGCGTGATCGTTTCGAGAATTTCGGATGAAGATGATTTCGATGAGAAAATGAAGCAGATATTTGGTGAATAACTTCCGGGAACAATAAAAAGCAAAGCCGCTCACATGAAAAAAATAAGTTGCGTTGCCGTTGCGGTGATCTTGATGCAAGCGCTGAACGCGCAGACGCCCGCAGAAAAATTTGAATTTGCAAGCTTCGCGCAGGTCAACATTACCGATGAGTTCTGGAAGCCGAAGATCGACAAGGTTGCGACCGTCACGATGAAGGCCTGCATCTACCAGACCGAGGTCAAAACGCCCCGGATCCGGAATTTTGAAAAAGTGGCCCGTCACGACGGTGAACAGTTTGAAGGTATTTACTATGATGACAGCGACGTATACAAGGCCCTTGAAGCGATGGCCTACGCCCTGAAAACGCATCGCGATTCTTTCCTTGAAAACACCGCCGACCGCTGGATCGATAAAGTGGCGGCTGCCCAGCTTCCGGATGGCTACCTGGATACCTACTTCACATTGAAAGACCTTTCGCACCGTTGGACCGATGTTGAAAAACATGAGGATTATAACGCCGGTCACCTGATCGAAGCAGCGGTTGCTTATTACAAAGTGACCGGCAAACGCAAATTGCTTGATGTCGCGATCCGTCTCGCGAATCATATCGATTCAACGTTTCGAATTGGGAATAAAAAATGGTTCAGCGGTCATGAAGAGATCGAGCTTGCGCTCGTGAAATTGTATCGCGTGACAAACGATTCAAGATATCTAAAACTGGCTGACTGGTACCTTCAACAAAGGGGAAGGGGATACTACAATTATGGCAATGGATGGTTAGTGCCGGCATACTGGCAGGACGTAAAACCGGTGAAGGAACAGGACCAGATCACCGGTCACGCGGTGAGGGCGATGTATCTGTACACCGGCGCGGCAGATGTGGCTTCATTGAATGGTGACTCGGGTTATGTGACCGCGATGAAAAAAGTATGGCAGGACGTCGTTGACCGGAATATGTATATCACGGGAGGCATCGGGTCGGCGGGTGACAACGAAGGCTTCACAAAAGACTATGATCTTCCAAACGAAAGCGCCTATTGCGAAACATGCGCAAGCGTCGGGATGGTGCTTTGGAATCAACGCATGTGCCAGCTGACCGGTGACAGCAGGTATCTGGATGTGCTCGAACGCAGTTTGTACAATGGCGCGCTGGATGGCATCAGCCTTACCGGGGATCGTTTCTTTTATGACAACGTGCTTGCCTCAAACGGACAGCATCAGCGGCGCGAATGGTTTGGTACGGCCTGTTGCCCCGCAAACATCGCGAGGCTTGTGACTTCCGTCGGTAATTATATATATGGACAATCCGCGAACGGTATCTGGGTGAATTTGTTTGTGGGAAGCGATGCGACATTGCAGGCGGGTGCGGTAAAAGTGGCGGTCAAAACGCAAACAAACTACCCGTGGGATGGTGGCGTCACATTGGCAATAGATCCCTCGAAAAAGAGCAGGTTCCTGCTGCATGTTCGTATCCCCGGATGGCTCAAAGGACAGATCACTCCCGGCGGCCTGTATACAACCGGCGACACTGCGGAGGGAACGGTGGAATTCAGGGTGAATGACCGGCCGGTTGAATACAAAGTGATCGACGGCTTTGCGGTCATCGACCGTCAATGGAAAGCAGGAGATCGTGTGACCGTTCATTTCCCGATGAGCGTGCAGAAAATTGCCGCGGCCAGACAGGTGCAGGCGGATCGTGAACGGATCGCCCTGCAACGCGGACCATTTGTGTATTGCGTTGAAGGTGCCGATAATCCTGACGGCGTGTGGAATGTCTTGGTACCTGCTGACATGTCTTTTACCGAAACACCATCGAAGGTGCTAAGTGAGCCGGTCATTACGTTGCAGGCGGAAGTTGCAGGGGCATTTCCATCCGCTGATGGCCGCAGCGTCGAAATGAGGCAGCGCAAACTTATCGCGATCCCTTACTATTGTTGGGCGAACCGCGGCGCGGATGATATGCAGGTCTGGCTGCCGACAAAGGTGAAGGAAGTGAAGGTGAACTATTCCTCGCGGTACGAAGACGGTGGAAATTATTGACGACACCCACAATAAATGTTACGAGGACTGTAAATTGCCGTACGGTTTGAAAGAATGATCTAATTACAAAAACAATTGCCATGTCATCGCGTAGAAAATTCCTGCAAAACGCCTCCATGCTTTCGGCCGGAGGAATCCTGCTTTCATCATTTCAGAAAAATTCATGGAAAAAGATCCTGGCGCCGTCGGACCAGGTAAATATCGCAGCGATCGGCGTAAACGGAATGGGCTTTACTGACCTCAGCGCAATATTGAAGCATGAAGGAGTGAACCTCGTGGCGGTTTGTGATATAGACAAGAATGTGCTGGACAAACGCATGGCCGACCTCTCCAAAATGAATATTAACACCTCAAAGGTGAAGACGTTCGGCGACTACCGGAAAGTGCTGGAACTGAAAGATGTTGATGCGGTGCTGATCGGCACACCGGATCACTGGCACTGTAAGATCATGGTGGACGCCTGTGCTGCCGGAAAAGACGTTTACTGCGAAAAACCGGTCGGAAACTCGATTGCAGAATGCGCCGTGATGGTAGCTGCGCAAAAAAAATACAACCGTGCGGTACAGGTTGGGCAGTGGCAACACAGTAACAAACATTACCAGGACGCAGTGGACTTTGTGCATTCAGGCAAGCTCGGTAATGTGCGCCTCGTGAAAGCATGGGCATACCAGGGTTGGATGAAACCTGTTCCGGTTAAGCCAGACAGCGAGCCACCCGCAGGTGTTGACTATGACATGTGGCTCGGTCCCGCAAAAAAACGCCGTTTCAATCCAAACCGTTTTCATTTCAACTTTCGCTGGTATTGGGACTATGCAGGCGGCCTGATGACTGACTGGGGCGTACACATGATCGATTACGCCCTGCTCGGATCGAAAGCGGATGTGCCAAAAAGTATCGTTGCCAGCGGTGGAAAATTCGCGTATCCCGATGACGCCGAAGAAACACCCGATACACTGACCGCCGTGTTTGAATTCAACGGCTTTAACATGTTGTGGGAACATGCTACGGGTATCAATGACGGCCCTTATCAACGGGATCACGGAGTGGCATTCATCGGAAACAACGGCACACTGGTTGTTGACCGGGGCGGATGGGAAGTGTTACCGGAAAAGATCAATGGGCAAAATAAGATGGAGGCCGTTGCGCGTCAGCCGAGAACCGACGATGGCATCGCACTCCATACGCAGAACTTTCTCGACGTTGTCCGGTCCAGGAAATTTGAGGACCTGAAATGCCCCGTGCAATGGGCCGCGCATGTGGCGACCGTCTGTGATATGGGCAACATCGCTTTCCGGATGGGCAAAAAGATCTTTTGGGACGCATCTTCCAATAAGTTTACAGATAACGATGCCAATAAATACCTCGCAGCGGAATATCATAATGGCTACAGCCTGCCAAAAGTTTAAGTTGTGTTGACCACAGCTGAATTCAGTCATAAGGGAGATTATCCTGCCACCAATTCCATGATATGGATGTGATCATCGCAGGCGGTGGTGTCATCGGCTTGTGCTGTGCTTATTACCTTGAGCGGGATGGCGCCACTGTTACTGTGATCGACCGAGGGACGATCACGGAGGGCTGTTCCTTTGGTAATATGGGTTATATCTCGCCGAGTCACTTTACTCCCCTTGCAAGTCCGGGTATCGTCAGCCAGGGACTGAAATGGATGCTGCGGTCTTCTTCGCCTTTTTATATCAAGCCGCGATTGAACCTTGACCTGATCCGCTGGGGTTTGCAATTCTGGAAAAATTCCAATGCAGCAACTGTTGAAAGGCATATTCCGCATCTCAACGCCTTATTGCAGTTGAGCCGTGCCCGGATGAAGGAGTTGAAACGTGACATGACGGTTCCCTTCCCGATGGAAGAAAAAGGCTGCTGGATGTTGTACAAGCTTCCGTCCACCGCGGAACATGAGAAGCATCTCGCGGACCAGGCAAGGCAGCTTGGCCTCGATACGGTCATTTGCAATGCCGGCGACGTACAGGCACTTGAACAGGACGTAGAGGTGAATGTGCTGGGTGGCGTTCTGTACAAAGATGATTGCCATGTGCAGCCGCGCGGATTCATGGAGGCGCTGAGACAGCATCTCACCGGGCGGGGCGTTCGATTTTGCCTGCAAGAGGATGTGCGCGGCATCAGTATAAAGGAAGGAAAATGCAGGGTTGTTACTTCGAATGGATCATTTGCAGCCGACCAGGTGGTGGTTGCCAACGGTTCATGGATGCAACAGCTGGCGCGCACGGCAGGCGTGAAATTGCATATGCAGCCCGGCAAAGGATATAGTATTGTGTACGAGGACCTGGCAAAAAATCTTCAACGTCCGGCGATCCTCGTGGATGATCGTACGGCGACTACACCGATCGGATCGTGGTTGCGGATCGGCGGAACAATGGAACTCAGCGGGCATGACGACAAAGTGTTGCCGAAGCGGGTTGCGGCCCTGTACAACGCATTTCAGAAATATTATCCCAGGCTTGATCTTGCTCCGCCTGCTATCGAAAACGCGTGGTATGGTTACCGGCCGGTGACTCCCGATGGTCTTCCTTATATCGGCCGGGCCGAAAAGACCTCACCGGTGATCTTTGCGGGTGGTCATGCGATGCTTGGCGTATCCGCTGCCGCGGCAACCGGTTTGCTTGTTGCGCAACTTGCATCGGGACGGCAGCCGGAGATCGACCTTTCCGCCTTTCATCCGGGCCGGTTCTCCTAAACCATCTGCCTGATTTCTTGTTATCTTTAATCAAAACTCGACGATGAAACCAAAGTCTCTTGCCATTGCCGCACTCCTGGTATCGGCATCTCTCGCCGCCCAACATTCCGCGACCCGCTTGTGGGAAACTGATTCGACCCTTAAAGTGCCTGAATCGGTTTGTTTTGACGGGCAACGCCACGTGCTCTACGTTTCCAATATTGATGGCAAGGATCCGTGGGGAAAGGACGGACAGGGTTCCGTCGGCAAAGTAGGCCTGGACGGCAAGATCATCAAAGTTGACTGGGTGAGCGGTTTGAACGCCCCCAAAGGTATCGGCATCCACGCGGGAAAATTATATGTTGCGGATCTGTCAGATGTGGTGGTGATAGACATCGCGCAGGGAAAAATTGACAAAAAGATCGCCATCCCCGGTGCCCAAAATCTGAACGATGTATCCGTGGGTGCGGATGGCGCAGTATATGTATCCGATTCGAAACTGAACAAGATCTTCAGGATCCAACAGGATAAGCCCGAAGTTTACGTGGATGATCTGAAAGGAGCCAACGGTGTCTTACAAAGCGGCAATGATTTTTATTTCGTCGACGCAGGCGCCGCATATAAATTGAATGCAGATAAATCGAAGACAAAACTTGCCGATGGAATGGAAGGCGGCACAGATGGGATTGAAAAGATCGGTCCCAACGACTTTCTTGTATCGTGCTGGCAGGGCGCGCTTTGGTATGTGAAAGGAGACGGATCGAAAGAGCTGTTGTTCGATGGCAAATCAAATAACACGAACACCGCAGACATCGGGTACGATCCCGCTACAAAGACCGTTTATGTTCCGACATTTTTTCGCAATTCGATCATTGCTTTTTCAGTGAAGTAAGCCAGGTACAGTATGGAATTCACGGCTACCCGGATACCTTTTCGACAGACGAACTATTTCTCGCGCATCATACTTGATTACCTCGACGAGGCGGAAGCCCTGCGGCCGTTTTATCAATATTCGGTTTCTCCTGCGAGTATAGCGGCGGCCGTTGCTTCACGAAAAAGCTTCCCGACAAACCGGCCGTTGCTGGTAGAGGCGCTAAAACAGCAGTACAGTGCAATCTCGCCCGGCGAAGCCGTGACACGCAACCTGGAATTGTTGTTACATAAAAACACGTTCACGGTCACAACCGCGCATCAACCGAATATTTTCACCGGTCCTCTCTATGTTATTTACAAATCCATGCACGTGATCAGGCTCGCGGAAGATTGCAATGCATTGATGCCGGATCATCATTTTGTTCCGGTATTCTGGATGGGATCGGAAGATGCCGATCTTGAAGAACTCGGAAATTTTCATCTCGGAGGTGAAAAACTGGCGTGGCAAACGGACCAAAGAGGGGCCGTTGGAAGAATGAAAGTTGACCGGGATCTGCTCGCGCTCATCAACCGGGTCGAGGGACAACTCAGTGTGCTGCCGTTTGGCAACGAGGTCCTCTCGATCGTTCGGGATTGCTTCCAGGCCGGCATCTTATTGCAGGATGCCGCGTTCCGGTTTTTAGCACGTCTCTTCAGCCGTTTTGGATTGATCGTGATCATCCCGGACACGGCGGGTCTGAAGAACGAGGCGACAAGGATATTTAAAGATGAGCTCTTAAATGAACGCGCTTCAGGTATTGTGGAAAGCACTGTTTCCCGTCTTGAACAGGCGGGATATAAAACCCAGGCCAATCCCCGGGACATCAATTTGTTTTACCTCGCAGACGATGTTCGCAACAGGATCGTGCGGAAAGAGGGCGAGTTCCGCGTACAGGATACCAACCTGCGATTTACGCACGAGGAAATACTCCGGGAATTGCAGGAGCACCCTGACCGCTTCAGTCCGAATGTGATCCTGCGGGGACTTTACCAGGAGATCATATTGCCAAACCTTGTTTATGTCGGCGGAGGAGGCGAGATCGCCTACTGGTTACAGTTGAAAGAACTTTTCGCATTTTACGAGATCCCTTTCCCGCTTTTGCAGCTGAGGAATTCCTTTTTGCTCGTCAGGGAAAAGTGGATGCAACGGCTTTCAGAACTCGGGCTTCAGCCGCGGGATATCTTTTCCGGCGAAGACGCCCTGCTGAATGAGATCGTTGAAAAAGAATCCCCGCATGAACTGCGTTTGAATGGCAATCTCATGCAGGCCGAAAAATTATATGAAGCGCTGAAGCAGCAGGCAGGCGCTGTGGATGAAACGCTCAGAAGGCATGTAGACGCATTAAAGTCCCATGCCCTGCAACGCCTGAATGAACTGGAGAAAAAAATGTTCAGGGCCGAGAAACGAAAGTTTGCCGATCACCGCCGGCAACTCATCGCGCTCCGGTCCCAGTTGTTTCCAAAAAATGCCCTGCAGGAAAGAGTTGAGAACATACTTTATTTCTATGCTTTGTGGGGGCCAGCCCTCCTTGATCAACTGCATCTGCATGCAGATCCTTTCGGGAAAGAGTTTCTTGTATTGTCAGAAAAATAACTGTTCGTCAATATGCGAATGAAAGGGATCATCGCAACGATTGCCCTGGTGTGCTGTATCGTGCGCGGGGTATCCGGTCAGAACAGGAAGATCTATTTTAATATTGACGGAGCGGGTATGGAGGATGGAAGCGCCAAACATCCTTTTCGAAATCTCGACCGGCTTTCAGGGATCACCATTCGACCCGGCGACCAGCTGCTGCTTGCAGGAGGTCAAACGTTTCATGGCAGGATACTGCTGCAGGGTATCCGGGATGACGCGTCAAAAGTCTTCATCGGTGCATACGGCACAGGTCATGCGTTGATCGATGCAGGCGATAGCACTGCGATTTTTATCACCGGATGCGAGGGCGTCGCTGTAAGTTCAATTGATGTGCGTGGAAGCGGAAGAAAAAACGGTAATCATTCCGCGGGCATTGTTGTGGATCATTGCAGTCATGTATCGATTGCCGGGGTCGATATCAGCGGATTTCAAAAATCCGGCCTGCTGATCTATGAATGTTCTTTCACCTCCGTGGATCGTGTTTTTTCTCATGACAACGGCGCCGCGGGGATCACCATTGAGGGCGATTACCAGCACCGCACATGTCATGACATCAGCATCACGCGCAGCCGCGCCGAAAATAATCCGGGTGATCCCGCAAACCTGGACAATCATAGCGGAGATGGTATCGTCGCCGGCAATTGCAAAAACATCCTCATCGATCACTGTACCGCAACGAACAACGGCTGGGACATGCCGAGGAAAGGGAATGGCCCGGTGGGTATCTGGGCGTGGGAAGCCGATAGTGTAGTCATCCAGTACTGCCTGGCATATCGAAATAAAACTTCGGACGCCGCGGCCGACGGTGGCGGTTTTGATTTTGACGGCGGTGTGCAGCATTCAATCATCCGGTATTGCTTTTCTTATGAAAATGAAGGCAGCGGCCTGTGCATGTTCCAGTATGCCGGCGCAAATCCGTGGAGGGACAATACTTACCTGTTTAACATCAGCGTGAATGATGGAAGCGTTTCGGATTCAAAAGCCGGGATATACATCTGGAATAACTCCGGGGATTCCGCCCAACTCTCAACCTGCAGGTTTTACCGGAATTATATTTACAATTCCGGGGGTGCGGCGATATCATTTGCGGAAGAAAATCTGAGCAACGCCTTCCAGGTTGACGAAAACGTTTTTGTTGCGCGGAAGGATTTGATCACGGGCACGGACAGCCTTCGACAGGTTAAATATTTTCGAAACGCATGGTGGAGTCTTAAGACAGATCCCGATGCACCGCATCCATACCGCAGTTACCAATCCCTGCGATCAGCGGAACAGTTGGATACCATCCCATTTAAAAACATCGTCGAACGCGCGCTCAAACAGCCGGCGCCCGTCGACGCGGCATCTGCCGGCCGATGGCTCGACACTGATGGAAACTTCATCAATGCGCACGGGGCCGGCGTTCTTTATATTGACAGTGTATATTATCTGTTTGGGGAGATCAAACGCGGAGCGACGTGGCTTGTTCCCGGTCAAAACTGGGAAGATTACCGCGTGCCGGCCGGTGGAGTGTCGTGCTATTCATCAACGGATTTTCAGCACTGGGTGTACCGGGGAGTCGCGTTGAGTCCGAAGACAGACGGCAGCGACCTAGATACGGGCATGGTGATCGAACGGCCGAAAGTCATTTACAACGCGGCGACGCGGAAGTTTGTCATGTGGATGCATATCGATTCGAACAACTATGCTTATGCAAGGGCAGGGGTTGCTATCAGTGACAAGCCTGAGGGTCCTTATCGTTATCTGGGCAGTGTGCGGCCAAATGGACAGATGAGCCGTGATATGACTTTGTTCAGGGATGATGATGGGAAAGCGTACCTGGTCTATTCGTCCGAAAACAATCAAACGATGCAGGTATGCCGGCTGTCTGAAGATTATCTGCATCCCACGACTGACTTCCGCCGGATCCTTATCGGCAGAAACCGCGAAGCGCCTGCCCTTTTCAAAAATGCCGGAAGATATTACCTGTTAACATCCGCATGCACGGGATGGTCACCGAATTCCGCCTTGCTCGCTACGGCGGTTTCGCCCATGGGCCCATGGAAAGAACTGGGAAATCCATGCCGGGGGCCTGGAAGTGATTCAACGTTTGGAGCGCAAAGCACGTACGTGATCCATCACGTGGCTTCCGGAGAATATATTTTTATGGCGGATCGCTGGAACAAAGCCGATCTTCCGAAGTCCGGCTATCTATGGCTGCCGCTGAGGATTGAAAAAAATGGGATCACGATCCGCAGAACGAGGCAGCCGGTATTGACAGGTGATTAGATATGCTGCCGGTAAACGTTTCGTGCTGCACGGGCGCGCGTTCGGTATGACGTTAAGACTCGTCAAAAGAATTGCTCCAGCCTTCGTCCTTCATCCGGTTGGCTTTTTCAATCACTTCCCGGCCAAGCGAACTTTTATATTTTTCTACCTGGTCAGCGATCCCGGTGTCAAAAGAACCGATGATCTCCGCTGCAAGAATGCCGGCGTTTTTTGCAGCATTCAGCGCTACCGTTGCGACGGGTACGCCATTCGGCATTTGCAAAATGGAAAGCACGGAATCCCACCCATCGATTGAATTGGAAGATTTGATCGGAACGCCGATCACCGGCAGCGAAGTGATGGAAGCCACCATTCCCGGCAAATGTGCGGCGCCGCCGGCGCCCGCGATCACCACCTTTAATCCGCGTTCCCTCGCCTTCTTTGCGTATTCCACCATGCGCAGGGGAGTGCGGTGAGCGGAAACGACGGTCACCTCATGGGTGATACCAAACTGTTTTAGTATGTCCGCCGCCCCCTGCATGACGGGCAGGTCACTATCGCTTCCCATGATGATACCGACGAGCGGGTTCATACGATCGTTTCGCCAAAAATAGAAGAAAAGCGGCAACTATCTGACCAGTTGCCCGCTCAGGCGGAGCAATTGCGTTTCCGAAACTTTTGCCGCATAACGTGCTGCGATGAGCCTGTTATATGCATCCTGCAAACTTTGCTGTGCTTCTTTCAATTGAAGCAGGGTTGCCGCGCTGAGCTTATACATCTGCAGAACGATATCGAGATTTTCGCGTGCGAGGGTGATATTTTCTTCCTCGAGAGCGAGTTCTTTCTTATGCTCCTCGTAAGCCTGGTAGGCATTGATCACATTGAGCGTGGTGGTCGAACGCTGGTCTTCAAACACGAGTCCCTGGTACTGGATGTTCCATTTAGCCTGCCTCACGAGGCGGCGGGTTGTAAAATTGTTGAGGATCGGAATTGAAGCCGTAAAGCCATAGTTGAAACCTTTTACCTGGTTAAAGAGGGTTGAAAAGTTATTCAGTACGACCTGGTTGGTCGTCTGGTTGAAATTGTAGGCCGAGTTGAAAGAAATGACCGGGAAAAAATCCGCTTTCGTTTCCTTCAACACCGTTTTTGCGATGTCTATGTTCTTTTGTGCGATCCTTACGGAAGGATCATTCTTCTCCGCGTAGTTCAGCACTTCTCCAAGCGTGATGCCCGTATTGATGATGATCGTATCAACAACATCGAACGAAGTGAATTGCGGCTGGCCCATTGACTGGTTCAGTTGTTCACGCAACTGCGAGATCAGCGATAGTTGTTGAAGTTGAGCTGACTTTTGCGCATTGAGATCGATCTTGCTTTGCAGCAGGTCAGGCTTTGCGCCTGCGCCAATGTCCAGCCGATATTGTGCCAGGCGAACGCGTTCGCTGTCAATGGACATTTGTTCTTCGATGGCGCGCAGTTGCTGTTTTTGCCTGACGATATTGTAATACGCGTCGATGACACCGGCGATCGTGGTATCCATCTGCCTGCGGATCTCGATCTCTCCGACTTCGAGCAATTGTTCCAGCCGGTCCCGTGTTGCGAACATTTTGAGCCCGTCAAATAAGGTCCAGTTCAGTGCCAATTGGCCGCTGACATTATTTGAGCGCAGACCGCTTTTGTTACGTTTTGTATTGTCCGAGAGCGTCTGCTTTTGCGCGTTGTTGTTCCAGGTGGTTCCCAGGTTGCCGTTCAGCCTGGGAATAAAACCGGCGTTACGGTATGAATAATCGATGGCAGCTGTCGTGGAATCATACCGCGCAAGACGGATATCATAATTTTTTTCCAGGACGTTTGCGATCGCCTGTTCAAGGGACAACACCGACTGCGCGCGGCACGCACAGACCAGCAGAAAACACAATGCAAGCAGCGCAAAAGGTTTGATCATGCTTCCTGGAATTTTTCGTCATGGGCAGACTTCGCCTGTTGTTGTTCGGCGAGTATGTCCAGTTCGTTTTTCTTTTTCTTACTTGAAAAATAGGAGTAAACACCCGGGATGACAAATAATGTGAGGATCAGCGAGAACATGATCCCGCCGACGATCACGATACCAAGCGGTATGCGGCTCGTCGCTGCTGCACCCAGTGAAAGCGCGAGCGGGAGCGCGCCGAGTGCCATGGCCAGGCTGGTCATTAGGATCGGGCGCAGGCGCTGCGTGGCCGCGTCAATGACGGCGGCCGTCTTGCCCATGTTCCGGTTGACACGGTTCTGATTTGCAAATTCAACGATCAGGATACCATTCTTCGTCACGAGGCCGATCAGCATGATCATCCCGATCTCCGAAAAGATATTGAGGGTTTGATGGAATATCCACAGAGACAGGACGGCCCCGGCGAGTGCAAGACCAACGGTGATCATGATGATGATCGGGTCAATAAAGCTTTCGAATTGCGCTGCGAGCACGAGGTAGATCAAACCGAGCGCAAGGAAAAACGCAAAACTGGTGTTGCTGGAACTTTCCGCAAAATCCCGCGAACTGCCTGACAGCGACGTGGCAAAGCTTTCATCCAGCAGTTTACCCGCGATCGCATTCATCTCCGCAATGCCATCACCCATCGTTTTCCCCGGGGCCAGGTTGGCAGAGATCGTTGCAGATTTATAGCGGTTGAAGTGATAGATCGTGGAAGGCGTTGTTGCTTCCGTGACATCGATGACATTATCGAGGCTGATCATCCGGCCACCGGCTCCGCGAACGAAAAGATTTTTGAGGTCGGAAGGATCGTCACGGTTGTTACGGGTTACTTCACTCATCACCTGGTATTGCTTGCCCTGCATCGTGAAATAGCCGAGTTGCTGATTGCTGTATGCGAGCTGTAAGGTCTGCGAAACGTCGTCTACATTTACGCCAAGCTGGCTCGCCTTGTCCCTGTTGACAGAGATGCGAAGCTCCGGTTTGTTGAATTTCAGATCGACATCAACGGTTTGAAAAACCGGGTCTTTGGAAACCGTATCCAGGAAGTGGGGGAGCACTGCCGCCAGTTTGTCAAAATCGTTGTTCTGAATTACGAACTGCACAGGCAGCCCACCGCGCCTGTTCACGGCGATGGTTTGTTCTTCTACGGCAAATGCGCGTCCTTCATTGAATCTTGGAAGATTGCGGTTGACCATTGCCACAATGTCTTTTTGAGAACGCGTGCGTTCCTTCGGATCGGTAAGTGTTACGCGGACGATGCCGGAATTGATCGCTCCGCTCGCGAAACCGGGAGCGGTAATACTCAACACGGTTTCTTTTTCAGGCACCGAATCAAGAATGAAATTTGACACGCGATCCACATAACGGTCCATCGCGTCATATGATGTTCCTTCCGGCGCGGTCAGCTGCAGGCGGAACTGGCTGCGATCTTCCATGGGCGCCAGCTCTGACTGCAAATTTTTGCCAATGGAAAAAATGATGACCACACACGCAGCGATGATGGCAAATGACAGCCATCTCATCTTCATAAAACCCGATAGCAAACGGTTATAGCCGTTTTCCATGCCGCGGAAGAACGGCTCGGTCTTCCTGTAAAACCATGAGTGACTTGCAATGTTCTTTCTCGCCATCTTGACATTCAGCACCGGCGTCAGCGTCAATGACACAAAGGCCGAGATCAGTACGGCGCCAGCCACAACGATCCCAAATTCACGGAACAGGCGCCCGACAAATCCCTGCAGGAAGATGATCGGGATAAACACGATGGCCAGCGTGAGTGATGTGGAGATGACGGCGAAATAGATCTCTTTGGATCCTTCAACCGCGGCCTGCCACTTGTTCATGCCTCTTTCAATACGTTTATAAATATTTTCCGTGACAACGATGCCATCGTCAACCACCAGGCCGGTTGCCAGCACGATCGCCAGCAGGGAAAGGACGTTGATAGTGAACCCTGCGAGGTACATGATAAAGAATGCCCCGATCAGGGAAACCGGGATATCGATCAGCGGACGCAAAGCAATGATCCAGTCCCGGAAAAAGAGATAAATGATCACAACGACCAGGATGAACGCTACCACAAGCGTTTCTTCCACTTCAGAGATGGACTTTTTGATATAACGCGTCTGGTCCAGCGCGATGTTAAGCCTGATATCCGGCGGTAGTTCCTTTTTCAGCTGGTCATAGCGCTTGTAAAATTCATCGGCAATGGAAACATAGTTTGAGCCGGGCAGCGGTACAAGCGCGAGCGCGACCATCGGCACACCGCTTTCTTTCAATTGCGTCTCTTCATTGGCCGGACCAAGCACCGCCTCGCCGATGTCTTTTACTTTAACAAGGGCCGTGGAATCGGATTTTACGATGATGTTATTGAACTCTTCTTCAGTGGTCAGGCTGCCGAATGTGCGGACTGTCAGTTCCGTGGCGTTTCCGGCGATCTTCCCGGAAGGTAATTCAACATTTTGCTTCAGCAGCGCGGCCTGAACGTCTGACGGCGTGAGATTGTATGCGGTGAGTTTTTGTGGATCGAGCCAGATCCGCATGGCGTATAATTTTTCGCCCCAGACCTGGATAGAACTCACTCCCGGTATGGTTTGAAGGCGCTCGAGCAAAACGTTCTCGGCATAGTCGGTCAGTTGCAACGGATTTTTTGTGCTGCTTTGCACGGTCATCGAAATGATCGCATCCGCGTTCGCGTCGGCTTTTGATACAACCGGAGGAGAAAGGAGATCAGAGGGAAGTGACCGGCTGGCCTGCGAAACTTTATCGCGGACATCGTTGGCGGCTGCTTCCAGGTCAACACCCAGGTTAAACTCAACGTTGATGCTGCTGCTTCCAAGGCTGCTGGACGAGGTGATGTTCTTGATGCCGGCAATGCCATTGATCGATTTCTCAAGCGGCTCCGTGATCTGCGATTCTATGATCTCCGGGTTAGCACCAGCATAGCTGGTTCGCACATTCACGTTCGGAGGATCGATCGCCGGGTAATCACGGATGCCGAGAAATTTAAATCCAATGACTCCAAACACCACGATCACGATACTCATCACGATCGCGAGCACATTGCGGCGTAAGCTCAGTTCTGAAATATTCATGGTTTCGTACTCACCGGTTGCAGCCAGCTGCAACTCATTTTTGATTGTTCACAACCCGCGCGATCTCCACTTTGGTGTCTGGTTTTACGCTAAGGAGCCCTGTGATGATCACGGTATCACCTGCCTTGACGCCGTTGAGGACTTCGATCCTCGCGGAATCGCGGATACCCGTTGTCACGTCTACAAATTTCGCAACACTATCCTTGTAGACCACCACTTTTTTTCCGCGCGCCTGCGGTATGACCGCCTGTGTGGGGATCATTAAGGCGTTTGGATTCGGTTCAAAGTTCAGCGTCACCTTTGCAAATGAGCCCGGTACGAGCGCGGCGTCTTTATGGCTATTGTCAACAAGCGCGCGAACGGCAAGCGTGCGGGTGTCCTGCGTGACACTTGATTCGGTTGCGATCACCCTCGCCGAGAAATCTTTGCCGGATCCTTCGACCGTAAATGAAACCTGGCGGCCAACATTTAGCTGTGAAGTATATTTTTCGGGTACCGTGAAGTCAAGCTTGAGCTGGTTGACCTGCTGAATGCTTGCCACAACGGTGGAAGGCGTGACATATGCGCCGGGACTGATGTTTTTCAAACCGATCTTGCCTGTGAATGGCGCGCGGATCTCCGTTTTGGTGATATCTGCGCGGGTCACATCGATGTCCGCACGGATGTTGCTTACGTTGAGTGCGCTTGCATCATAGTCTGCCTTGCTGATCCCCTGGATCTTCAGCAATTGGGACGAACGTTCTTCGTTTGACTTCGCGATATCCAGCTGAACCTGCAGTTTTTTCAACTGCGCCTGCAGATCGCCGTCGTAGATCTTTGCGAGCAGTGCGCCCTGGTTTACGGTCTTGCCCTCCGCGACACGGAGGGAAACGAGGCGTCCCGAGATCTCGGGATGGATGTCTGTGGATTCATTCGCGATCAGTGTGCCCGGAACATCGATCCGCTCACTGATCGTGACAGGCTTCACCACGTAGCCATCCACCCTGATCGGTCCCTGTCGCCCGGGTCCGGCGGATGACCTCGTGTCGTCTTTTTTCGGGGCCTCTTTGCACGCGGGGAACACGGCGCCGGCCAGGCAGGAAAGCAATGAAATGGAGATTAGCGTATGTAATTTCACTTTGGTCGATTATGGTTCCAGGGTCCGGGGTTCGAAAATCCGCCATTTAGACGTCAAATGAGCCAGGTTCTTGCAAAAAATATCCGGATTACATGCGCATCGGCGGATGCGGTTGATCAGTGGTCAGGATTTCGCGACCAGCGTTCGTTTTACCTTGTTTGATTTATACAAAAGGTCTTGTTTTTCAGCGCTGATGATGGTCACGTGCCCCATCTTGCGGCCGGGTCTTGTTTCTTTTTTGCCATACAGGTGGACGAACGCATTATCGATCTTTAATACTTCTTCCAGCCCTTCATATTTGACAGGACCTGAAAACCCTTCGGCCCCGAGGATATTGACCATAATGGAAGGAAGGATATAATTGGTATTACCGAGCGGTAACTGCAGCATCACCCGCCAAAGCATGTCAAATTGTGAACTGTAGTGCGCCTCTATGGAGTGGTGGCCGCTGTTATGCACCCTCGGCGCCGTTTCGTTCACAAACACATCTCCATCTTTATGAACAAACATCTCGATCGCAAAGATGCCGGGTGACTTGAAATTTCGGGCAACGCACAAAGCGATGGCCTCCACCTTCCAGAGTATCTTTTTGTCAAGGTCGGCAGGACACAGCTGATAGTCCAGCACGTTCAGCACGGGATCAAATAACATTTCGACCGGGGGATAGATCGCGGTCTCGCCCTGTTCATTGATGGCGATGATCTGCGAGATCTCCTTGGATATATCGATCATTTTTTCCAGCACGGCCGGCTGATCAAAACCCTTTGACACGTCGGCAGGCGAGGAGAGGATCTGCACCCCGCGGCCATCATACCCGCCTTCACCGATCTTATGTACCGCTGGAAAAAAGTGATGAAATGTTTCGAGATGAGCGAGGCCTTCGGTCACATAAAATTCAGCCGTGGGGATCGAGTGTTGCCTGTAATATTCTTTTTGAAAGATCTTGTTTTTGATCGTTCGGAGCACCGATGGTTTCGGGTAGACGCGAATGCCCTCGGATTCCAGTTTTTCCAATGCATCGACATTGACGTTTTCGATCTCGATCGTCAGAGCGTCAAGCTGTTTTCCAAACTGGTATACTGTATCAAAGTCCCGGATATTGCCGCACACGAAGTGCTGACAAAGATGAGCCGCAGGGCACTCGGGATCGTTTTCAAGTACAAAGGTCTCAACAGGGTAGTTTGCTGCGGCCTGCAGGAGCATGCGTCCCAGCTGCCCGCCTCCCAGGATCCCTATTTTTTGCATGGCGCAAAGATAAGGGCGGGCGTTGAGCCGCACAGTTAACATTGATCAAAAACGGCTGTGATGTGCGAGCTTCTCAATCAGCAACGGAAGGATCACTTTCCCGCTTCCGGCCTGATTCCGGCCCGCTTTTTTAATTCAGCCACAGGCATCGTGATCATCCGGCCGATCGGCTTCCCATCCCTGTAAGTGATGACCTTCAGGTTAGATGCATCTTTTGGAACTTTCAGCGGCTCGGTGTATGCTGGATAATAATTGTCTGGAAAAGAATTGTCAAAGCTATAATAGATCGTCAGGCCCCCGATCTCTGTACTGAGATCAACCGTGACCTGGTCATCGCCCGTTTTTGTCGCTTTGAAGATCGGATCGTACACGCTCGGGGCATATTTTTTTCCTGCAACGTCAAACCGCTTGAAATGATCTTCGACCCGCGATGCAAAATCAGTCCAGTTGCGCCTGTCCTTTGGGGTCCATACGGCTTCAGAGATCGCCAACGCCCTTGGCCAAACCATGTATTGCTCATGACGCGTGTTGTATACCTGTTCAGTCCAAAGATTGGCCTGCCCTCCTTTGATGTATTTCGCGTCAACGCTGTCAGGGAGTGGTTCAAACTGGTAAGCCGTTTTGAGCCGGAGCGTTGCATAGACCGGCGGTTCGATCACGGCATCGCCCTGCATATAGTCCAGGTAAGCAAACGTCGTTGGACTCATCACTACCTCATGGCCCATCTTTGCGGCAGCTATGCCACCCTGCATGCCACGCCAGCTCATCACCGCTGCGTTAGGCGCAAGACCCCCTTCAAGGATCTCATCCCAGCCGATGACCTTTTTGCCTTTTGATTCCACGATCTTTTCGATGCGTTTCTCAAAATAGCTCTGCACTTCTTCCTGCGTCTTCAAGCCTTCTTTTTGCATCAATGCTTTTATGGCATCGCTTTTTTCCCAAAAGTTCTTCGGGCATTCATCGCCGCCCACATGGATGTATTCAAAAGGGAATAATTGAGCGAGCTCAGTGAAAACTTTATCAAGAAAGTCATAGACCTTTTCGTTGGCGGGGCACAGCGTGTTGTCAACAAGTGCGATCGGCGGCGCGCCGTGAGACCAGTCCATGAACGGCTCACCGGAATTCACATGATAATTCTCAGCCCCTGGCGTGCACGAAAGCTCAGGATATGAAACGACCGCCGCAAGGCTGTGCCCTGGAACATCCACTTCAGGAAGTATGCTGACAAAGCGATCGCCCGCGTATTTCACGATATCACGGATATCATCCTGCGTGAAAAAGCCTCCGTAGTTCCTCGGCTCATCCGGCGTAGGCTGGCTGAATCCTCCGAACGTGCCCACCTTTTTTACATTCCATGCGCCAACCGATGTAAGTTTCGGCAGACTTTTGATCTCCACTCTCCAGCCTTCATCATCGGTTAAATGAAGATGAAGGACGTTGAATTTGTACCGCACCATGTCATCGATAAATTGTTCAACCTCCTCTTTTGTGAAAAAGTGTCTCGAAACATCAAACATCAGACCACGCCATCCGAAGCGCGGCTCATCTTTGATGCTTATGACCGGGATCGTCCACGCTACTTTGCTTACTGCCTGCCTGCTTTCGATCTCCTTTGGTAACAGTTGCAGCAGCGTCTGCATGCCATAGAACAGCCCCGCAGGTGTGCCCGCGGTTATCGTAACACCGGATGTAGTAACATCCAGCGAGTAACTTTCTTTGTTGGCGGAGGTCGCCGCTTTGCCCCCGAGCATTAACCGGATCGCACCTGCGGCCGTCGCAGTGGAACCTACACTGATCTTCATGCCCGTTGGAACGCTGATCGCCTTACTAAGCATTTCCGCCACCCTGCCTTGATCCTTGTCCTGGGAATTGACCTGGATCACTGTCTTCGCCGTCAGTTTAAATACGCCTGTGCCGGGGTTTACGGACACCGGTTCGGGAATGATGGAGACAGATGATCTTGTTTGCGCGACACCAAAAACGGAGCTAAAAAGACCAACGAAGGCAAGCAGTTTATACATAGTATCGTTTTTTGCGGTCAAGATACGAACTGGGCGAAAGGTGTAGCGCGTTTTGTTTCAAAAATTCTAACTTTTCAGAAAGAAACCCGTATGCTGTCAAAATTGCTCGGCGCAAGTGTCGCCGTTTTATTGTCTCTTTTTGTCGCCGCCACACCGATCGACTATCCGACGCTTCCCATTGGCGCTGCGGCGCCGGATTTTCACCTGAAAGGCGTGGATGGCAGGATCTGGTCACTGAGATCTTTTGCAAAAAACGATATCCTGGTAGTGATCTTTACCTGTAATCATTGCCCGACCGCGCAGGCTTATGAGGACAGGATCATACAGTTGGTAAAAGATTTTAAGCCCAGGAACGTGGGTTTTGTGGCGATCAACCCCAATGACCCGGGTTCAGTGCGGCTTGATGAATTGGGTTATACGGATATCAGCGACACATACGAGGAAATGAAGATCCGGTCTGCACAAAAAAAATTCAATTTCCCTTACCTGTTTGACGGCGCCACGCAGGTGACAGCAAGAGCATACGGCCCGGTGGCAACGCCGCACGTTTTCATTTTTGACAGGGGTCGAAAGCTGCGTTACGAGGGCCGCATCGACGATGTCGAAAAACCGGGTAAGACACCGAATCACTTTGATACGCGTGATGCGCTCGATGCCATGCTCGCCGGAAAACCGGTGCCGGTTGAAACCACAAAGGTTTTTGGCTGTTCGATCAAGTGGGCGGAAAAAAGCGACTGGATCAAAAAGGCTAATGAAGAATGGGCCGCCGAACCGGTATCCATCGACACGATCGACGAGGCGGGCGTGCGGGAACTCGTGAAAAATAATTCAGGAAAATTGCGTGTGATCAATGTTTGGGCAACGTGGTGCGGTCCGTGTATGGTTGAATTTCCCGAATTCGTAAAAATGAACAGGATGTACCGAAACAGGGACTTTGAGTTTATCAGCATTTGTGTGGATGACCCGGCGCGCAAAGAAAAAGCGCTTAGGTTTCTGAAGGACAAACAGGCTTCCAACAAGAACTATCTTTTCAATATCGATAACAAGTACGCGCTGATCGATGCGGTTGATCCCCGGTGGCAGGGCGCCCTTCCGTATACCCTGATCGTTGAACCGGGAGGAAAGATCGTGTACGGCCGTCAAAATATTATCGATCCGCTCAGGATCCGGACACTTATCGTGGAGGACCCGGCCATCGGGAGATATTATTAAGAAAAGGATAAGAAAGACGCTGCATCGGTCTCTGCAGTTCTCCTTACATTTATCGGCTTAAAACAAACTTATGCAAAGCATCCTGAAAAAGTCATTGATCTTCCTCTTAGCTCCCGTGATATTCTTTTCTTTTATCGCAAAGCTGGACCATCCAGATTTCACCGGTGAATGGAAGCTGAATGAAAGTAAAAGCGATCTCGGGCAGTTTGCCAGTTATGCGCCACGAACGATCAAAGTCAGCCAGACTGCAGATTCGATCACCATCGCGAAAACCGCACCCGGTTTCAATGGCGATGATATGACGCTCACCGAAACATTAAGTTTTGATGGCAAACAAACAAAAACGACAATGTTTCAAACATCCACACGGACCGCCTCGGCGAAATGGTCTGACGATGGCAAAACGCTTACGATCACTTATGACCTCATGTTTGATTTCAATGGCCAGCAGACGGAAGTGAAAGGAACCGAGGCATGGACTTTGTCGGATGATGGAAAAACGCTTCAGTCGCAAAATAATTCGTCTTCATCTTTTGGGGACATCCAGGCCAAAGGGATCTACGAAAAATAATTTACGTTGTTGTACAAGCGCCACACTTCAGCCGGGAGATCATTCATAATAAAAATGTGAAGTATGGAAAACATCATTAAGCTCATTACCGAGAAAGCCGGAATTTCCGAAGGACAGGCAAAGTCAGCGCTGGACACGGTTGTCGGATATCTGAAAGATAAAATGCCCGGTGGCATTGGGGCGCAGGTGGAGTCGTTTCTGCATGGGTCAGGTGGCGGAGCCGGAAACATTGCGGGTGGGCTTGGCGATAAATTGGGCGGGTTTATGAAGTAGGGCGAGGCCAGGTGTCCAGCCCTTTTTGCATTGCCGCAAGTCAAACGCTCGCCATTTTTGCATGGCACAAATCAAAAGCTTGGGGCCGGGTGGTTACTCCTTTTTGCATTGCCGCAAGTCAAACGCTCGAGGCGGTTTCCAGTGCTTTTTGCATTGCCACAAGTCAAACGCTCGGGGCTGCAAGGAAATTTGGACAAATACTACGGCTAGCTTCGCAGCGAAAAATACGCTCGCCCGCGATGCAGGGCTCGCATTTTTCGCTATTGCTTCGCTTGCCTTGATTTGTTACCAAATTTCCTCGAAGGCCTCTCGCTTTATTGACTTGTCGGCTGGATGCAAAAAGGAATGACTTCGGTCGTGGATGCAAAAAGGACCGTGCTCACCAGCTCTCATATTGAATCCAGGCAGGCCTCTCGCTTTTTTGACTTGTCGGTCGGATCGTAGAAGCTATCGTTAAACATGCCGGAACGACTTGTATTTGTCCGCGTCGCCAAAAAGGATCTTTTCAAGGAAGAACCAGTTCATAAAAAACAGGATCCCGGCGACAAGCATCAGGCAGCCAAAGTTGATGATGATGCGGCCGTGTTTTCTTGCAAAAGCGCTGGCATGATCATTACTTGATGGCGAAAGCGAATTTGATCTTAATAGTATGCAGCCGGCGATGATACCGGGAACCCCGGCAAAGAGGCATAAAAAATATCCAACAAGCACCCATCTGCCTGACCGGGTAAACAGATCGGCAAGCGAGAACCGGTGGTCCGGAGGCGCCACGCGAAGCGGGTGAGGTTTCATAGAGAGCACTAAATTATCAATGAAACCGCGGGCTTACAACCAGATCTTTCGAGCCGCCTGAATAGACGTAAAATCCTTCTGCTGTTTTCACACCGAGTTTTCCGGCTGTCACCATGTTTGTGAGCAATGCACAAGGCGCATATTTCGCATCGCCAAAACCTTCTTGCAGAACTTTCAGTATCGAATGGCACACATCCAGGCCGATGAAATCAGCCAGTTGCAGCGGTCCCATCGGGTGAGCCATCCCCAATTTCATCACCTCATCGACCTCACGGACGCCGGCAACGCCCTGCTGCAATGTGATGATCGCCTCGTTGATCATGGGCATGAGTATCCGGTTTGCCACGAAGCCCGGGTAGTCATTTACCACGCAGGGTATTTTTCCAAGTCGTTCAGCGATCTCAGTCACGCGTTTGGTGATGGCGCTTTCAGTTGAATAACCGTTGATGATCTCGACGAGTTTCATCACCGGCACCGGATTCATGAAATGCATGCCGATCACCGACCCGGGTCTTTTTGTCGCGGCGGCGATCCTCGTGATGGAGATGGACGAAGTGTTTGTCGCAAGGATACAACCAGCAGGAGCGGCATCGTCGAGCTCGCGGAATATCTTCAACTTAATGTCGGCATTTTCTGTCGCCGCTTCGATCACCAGTTCGGCATTTTTTACCCCTGCTGCCACCGATGTTCCTGTGGTGATATTTGAAAGCGTTGCAGATTTTTCCTTGTCCGTCGCCAGGCCTTTTGCCACCTGGCGGTCAAGATTCTTTCCGACAGTTTCAAGCGCCTTTTGCAAGCGCTTTTCGTCAAGATCGACAAGCGTGACGCCGAAGCCATGCTGTGCAAAGACATGCGCAATGCCGTTGCCCATCGTGCCGGCTCCAATAACACTGATCATCATAAAATTTGTGTTTGTCCGACGGCGAAAATCGACACATTTCCGGGAATGGAGAAATAGAAGGCTATTGTTTGTTCTTGAAGTCTCCGCGTTTCCAGGCTTGTATGAAATCTGCCCATGCGGCAGGATTGAAGATGTTCATGGGTGGTGCCTGGCCCGCATAGCTGGCTTTTGTAGCAATATTTCTGAATTGGAGCTGTGTTGCTTCGTTAGCGTCACCAGGAACTGATCTCATTAAGATCCTTCGTTTTGCTGCGTCGTTATTTTTCCTGGCGACTTCAATGTCATCGTCGTTCACTTTTGCATTCACAAAATCCCGCGAGAACTGCTCCGGCGTCGGCCTGGGGCGAATGATCGTCGCCGGAAGGTAAACGGTGTCCTCGACCATCAGCTGAACGATACCGTACTGATTGCCTCGCACCGAATCCGGCACCGTGATCTCCTTTGCCTTGTAACTGACGTGTGTAAAATCAATCACATCGCCTTTCATGGCGACGATGGAAAACACTCCCTGGTTGTTTGTGATGGTTCCCCGGTTTTGTCCTTTGATCGTCACGCTGACCGCTGGGATGCCGACCAGGCTGTCTGCCGTCATCACAACTCCGTAGATCTGTACTACCGAGTCGCGAACAGTTTCAAACTGAGCAGTCGCAGTGGATGGCCGCATGAAAAAAGCGATAGCGATCAGAAAGGCGATTTTTTTCATCGGGTCTCAAAATAAGTACAAGTTCCCCATTTGGAAAATAAATAAGGCGGGGTATAATTACCTTTGCGGCGAATTAGAAACTTTTATCATCATTTTAACAGGCAGTACCCCGAAGTGTAACAACAAAAATCAGACCCTCATGACCCCTGATGACGTGCTCAAGGCTTTGCGAAATGTACAGGAACCGGATCTCGGAAAAGATATTGTTACCCTCAACATGGTCAGGGACATTCTCGTCAGCGGTCATGACGTTGCATTCACCGTTATCCTTACTACGCCTGCCTGTCCACTAAAGGACCTGATCCGAAAAGATTGCATCAATGCCGTAAAGCAACTGGATCCATCCGCCGTCGTTAATGTGAGGTTTCATTCGGATACGACGACAAAACGCGCTGATTCCGGCGCAGTGTTGCCAAAAGTCAAAAATATTATCGCCGTCGTCAGTGGAAAAGGAGGTGTCGGGAAAAGCACGATTGCGGCCAATCTTGCTCTCGCACTGTCGCTCGAAGGCGCCAAAGTCGGCCTGATGGATGCAGATATATACGGGCCCAGCGTTCCCATCATGTTTGGCGTACGTGGTGAAAGACCGATGATGATCGAGATCGAAGGCAAGGGAATGATCGCACCGCTTGAAAGATATGGCATCAAATTACTGAGCATCGGTTTGCTGGTGGATGAAAAAAACGCTGTTGTGTGGCGGGGACCTATGGCGAGCAGCGCGATCCGGCAGTTTGTGACAGACGTTTATTGGGATGAACTGGATTATCTCGTCATCGATATGCCTCCTGGCACCGGAGATATTCATTTGACACTCGTACAGACAGTGCCTTTAACCGGTGCAGTGATCGTCACAACACCGCAGGATGTTGCGCTTGCCGATGCAAAAAAGGCGATCGCGATGTTTGCACAGGCACAGATCAACGTTCCCATTATCGGGCTGGTTGAGAATATGAGTTATTTCACGCCGGCAGAATTGCCCGAGAACAGGTATTATATTTTTGGTAAGGAAGGAGGAAAGAATCTCGCCGAGGAGTATGACATACCTTTTCTCGGCCAGGTGCCGCTTGTGCAATCCATCCGCGAAGGCGGCGACCAGGGAATTCCGGTCATGATGGGTGACGATGAGATCAGCAGGAAAGCTTTCCGGGAGTTTTCTGACAAGGTCGCAAGAAGTATCTCGATGCGCAATGCTGATCTGACCTCCGAACGAGTCGCCGAAGTGGTCGGCGAGTGAGCCGCCCATGCCTTTGGCAAAGTATCTTTGCACCACGATGTACAACTACCCGCATTATAAAGAAAATGACCACAAAAAATTGGTTGCTTTCATGCAGGCAAACCCGTTTGTTATCATCGCCGGCAATGATGCATCCGGAAGACTGGAGGCAAGCCACATACCGGTGATGGTCGATGATATCGGTGGGGAGATCGTGATCACCGGTCATATCGCGCGGAAATCGGATCATCACCTTGCTTTTGCGGAAAACAGCAGTGTGCTCGTGCTTTTTAATGGCCCGCATGCTTATGTGAGCGGTAGCTGGTACACAGCGAATCCTTCGCAGGCTTCCACCTGGAACTATGTTGCCGTTCATGCGAGGGGAGCGATCCGCTTCCTCGATGAAAAAGCGTTGATCGATATTTTAAAGCGTCTTTCGCTCCACTTTGAAAACGGGAACGCTGCTTCGTCTACCGTTTATGATAATTTGCCTGCGGAATACGTGGGTAAGCTCATCAGGGCGATTGTCGCGTTTGAGATCCGTGTAAAGGAATTGGACAATGTTTTTAAGCTTAGCCAGAATCGGGATGAATTAAGTTATGACAACATCATTGAGCAGCTGAAACAAGCCGGTGGCGACGGGAAAAAAATTGCAATGATGATGAAGGAAAGAAAAGCACAGGTGTTTGAAACATGAAATATGAATTTGTCACTCAAGGGGAAAAAGGCTGTCGTGTGCGGAAGCACACAGGGCATTGGGAAGGCGATCGCCATGGAACTCGCGGCGCTGGGCGCAAGCTGTACCCTGGTTGCACGCAATGAGCAGGCGTTACGTACTGTCCTTGATGAACTGGCGCGAGATGCCGGGCAGGAACATGAGTATGCGGTCGCCGATTTTTCGAAGTTGAGCGAGGTGCATTCGCTGATTGACGGGTCGATCAGGAGTAAGCCTGTTCACATCCTGATCAACAACACCGGTGGGCCGGCTGCCGGACCGGTCGTGGACGCGACAGAAGAGCAGTTCGTGAGCGCATTCCAGCAGCATCTCATCGTCAATCACCTCCTGGCAACTGCAGTCATTCCGGCTATGAAAGAGGCCGGTTATGGAAGGATCATCAATATTGTTTCAACATCCGTGCGGATCCCGATCCGTAATCTTGGTGTTTCCAATACCATCCGCGGAGCCGTTGCCTCCTGGGCCAAAACGATGGCAAATGAAGTGGGACGCTGGCAGATCACGGTGAATAACCTGCTTCCCGGTAATATCACCACCGGGCGACTGGATTCACTCATCGGGACGACGGCAAAAAATACGAACACTTCAATCAATGAAGTGGAAGAATTGATGAAAAAGGAGATCCCGCTTGGTCGTTTCGGCACACCGGCGGAAATCGCATCGCTTGCTGCATTTCTGGCATCGCCGGCCGGTGCCTATATCAGTGGAACAAGTATTCCTGTAGATGGAGGCAAGACAGGGTCAATTTAAAGGCGCTCACGTGGACAGAATCGCCAGCTTAAAGGAATTTTTGGTACAGCAGCCGGATGACAGCTTCCTGCAACATGCGTTGGCTCTTGAATATATCAAACTGGGCGATGACGCGTCGGCGCGCGCCTTGTTTGAACAAATTTTGGCAAGGGATCCCGGCTATGTCGGCAGCTATTACCATCTTGCTAAATTGCTTGAAAGGAATAACGATGTTCCCGCAGCCCTGGCATGGTATGAGAAAGGCATGACGGTCGCGCGCCAGGCAGGGGAAGAGCGGGCATACAATGAAATGCGAAGCGCACACGAAGAACTTAGCTTTTAGTTTGGCTTCAGGAAACTTCAGGAAATTCACTCAATGGATCTTGCTGCACAATTTGCGGATATTGTCAAACGGGAGAAACTTTTTACAACCGCGGATCACCTGATCCTCGCGGTGAGCGGTGGCGTTGATTCGATCGTGTTAACTGATCTGTGCGCACGAAGCGGATTTTCGTTTTCCGTAGCCCATTGCAATTTTCAACTCAGGAATGAAGAAAGCGAGCGCGATGCAATATTTGTACGAACCATCGCCGAACGCTATGGGGTTTCCATGTATGAAAAGCGCTTTGATACGGCGCGCTATGCGACCGAACACAAGGTTGGCATCCAGGAAGCCGCCAGGTCTTTGCGGTATGAGTGGTTTGCGCAATTGATCGATGAACAACACGCGGCCGGTCAAGCTTTCCTGTTGACCGCCCACCATGCTGACGATAATATAGAAACGGCCGTGATGAACTTTTTCAGAGGTACCGGTCTGAAAGGACTCCGGGGAATTCCGGCGGCCAGGGACCGCATGCGCAGGCCGTTGCTCGGGTTTTGGAAAGAAGAATTAACGACTTATGCGACTGAACATGGTCTTTCGTGGGTAGAGGACGCATCAAATGCCTCATCAAAGTATTCGCGCAACTTTTTTCGCAATGAGCTGATCCCCGCGGCCGCCAAAGTATATCCGCAGGTGAAAGAAAATTTGCGCAGCAACATTGAGCGGTTCCGGGATATCGTCCGCTTGTATGATGATGCGGTGGCGAAGATGAAAGAAAAGTTGTATCGCCGGGAAGGAGAGACGGTCCGGATACCGGTGAAGCAGTTAATGTATCCGGAACGCCGGGCCCTGCTGTTTGAAGTCCTGACCGAATTTCATTTTTCTGAAAAGCAGGTGGATGAATTGGCTCGGCTTGCTTCCAGCGATTCGGGTAAACATATTTCTTCCCCCGACGGCGCGTTTCGCATCCTGAAATTCAGGAATTGGTTGATCATCTCGCCAGCGCCTGTGTTTGCGGATCACTACGCCGTTATTGATGAGCTACCTGCCAGTACCGCGGTGGCTGGCAATGCAGCTGGAACGAGCTGGCGAATGACCATTACAAAAAGAGAGTTCCGGGCGGAAAACACTGCGATGCAACATATGAGCGCCGACCCAATGATCGCCTGTCTTGACGCGGACACCATCGAGATGCCGCTCATTATCAGGAAACCAAAGACCGGGGACTATTTTTATCCACTTGGTATGCGGAAGAAGAAAAAGGTCGCGCGTTTTTTTATTGACCAGAAATTGCCGCTGACGGAACGCGAGGCAGCATTTATTATTGAAATGGACCGGAAGATCCTTTGGGTAGCTCCCTTCCGCATCGATGACCGCTTCAGGATCACGCCGCAGACAAAAAGCATACTTGAGATCCGGTTAGAAACTGTGTGACCAGGCCTGTATTTGTTGTATGAAATTCTCCACGATCGGGTAACCGGCGATGAGTTTGCCCATGACGGCAAGAAATGCGACGCCGTAAACAGCGCCCCAGATGTGCGCCGAGTGATTGATGTTATCGGCGGATCTCCGGTTCATGATCGATGAAGCGATGAGGTACAGCGCCCCAAAAATGAAACCCGGTATCATGATCGGCAAAAAGATCAACCCCATTTTTTGCAGAGGATCAAGCAGGATAAAACAAAAAATGACCGCGGAGACGGCCCCGGATGCGCCAAGACTCCGGTAGTAATGATCATTGCGATGACGGCCATATGTCGGGAGCAGGCATACCATCAATGCTGTGATATACATGACCAGGTACAGCACGGCGCCATACTCACCAAAAATGCCGAGGAATGCATGTTCCACGGGGACGCCGAAAATGTATAATGCATACATGTTCAGTACGAGATGGCCCCAGTCAGCATGAATAAGACCGCAGGTGAAGAACCGCCACCATTGCTTTTGTTGCGTGACGGCGGGTGGATAAAAGATCAGATCATTGATGATCTTGTGATTGGAGAATCCACCGATCGAAACCAGGCTGGTGATAATAACAATGATAAGCGTGATGGACAGTTGCATGATCGCGGCGAGTCAATGTTGAGTTGCAAATTTAAGCGGTTGGCGCCAGCGGCCTCGGGCCATCGCGCCGGCCTGTGCATTTATTCGTGGTGGTATTTCTCATTGCGAATGATGCTGCACGCGCGGTAAAGCTGTTCGCTCAGGATCAGGCGTACCAGCTGGTGTGGAAAAGTTAGCCTGGAAAGACTGAATGAGAATTTCGCCAGTTTGAGAATACCTTCATCCAGCCCGAATGCGCCGCCGATGAGAAAAACCAGTGTTTTCACGCTTTCGTTCGCGCGCTTTTCAATAAAGCCTGCCAGTTTCACCGAGCTGAGTTCCGTTCCTCTTTCATCCAGCGCGACCAGGTAATCATCTTTTTTCAGCCAGTCCCGGATGATCTCGCCTTCCTTTTTCCTGAGATCCATTTCGCTGAGCATTCCCGCGTTTTTTGGCATTGGAATGATGTTCCATTCCACAGGGTAGTACTTCGAGATCCGTTTCGTAAAATCTTCGATGCCCTGCCGCACATACGGCTCATGATCTTTCCCAATGGACCAGATTTGGATCTTCATGAAGTGTTATTGTCGGGTATTTACAAAAAATGGCTAGCAGTCCTGCTAACCATTTGTGACCCCGTCAGGATTCAAACCTGAAACCTTCTGATCCGTAGTCAGATGCTCTATTCAGTTGAGCTACGGGGCCGTTTTCCGCCCTTCAGCGGGCGGCAAAAATAACGGAAAAAACGTTTGAGCCAAAACACAACTGGCTGTTCGCTGGCGGTATTTATCGACTAAATTGGGGTGAAACACCGGAAATGAAATTGTACAAGACTGGAAGCGGCATTGTTATCGAACATGAATCAAAATTATACATGTCAACGGAGCACAGTTGGTACATATTGACCAATAGAACCCGCCTGTACGATTTCCTGCTTTCCGAAGTTAAATATTTGAAGCCAGAAGATGGTCTTTCACGGTTCATCGAAACCAGCCTGCTGCCGCCAATTGGCAACCAGGAAGTCTGGGCTTCGGGGGTAACTTATATGAGAAGCCGGGAAGCGAGGATGGAGGAATCTAAAACTGCGGGAGGCGGCGATTTTTATGCGCGCGTCTATGATGCCGCCAGACCGGAGCTGTTTTTTAAAGCCACGTCGCACCGGGTTGTGGGTGACCGGGAACATGTCAGGATCCGAAAGGACTCGAAATGGAATGTACCGGAACCTGAACTAACGCTGTTTTTTTCTTCGCATAACACGATCGAAGGATATACGATCGGCAATGATATGTCTTCCAGGGATATTGAAGGCGAGAACCCGCTTTACCTGCCGCAGGCGAAATGTTACGATGGGTCAACTGCGCTTGGGCCCTGCCTCTATGTTGCATCGCAGCCGATAGATCCCTCAACGATGATCCATATCCGCATTCGCCGGGACGAGGCCGTCGTTTTTGAAGGGCAGGTTTCTATCAGCCGCATGAAAAGAAACCATACCGAACTGGGCAATTTTTTGTTTCGTGAAATGACCTTTCCCTTTGGCGTCTATCTCATGACGGGTACGGGCGTAGTACCGCCTGATCATTTCTCGCTGCAGGCCGGTGATGAAATTACCATTTCGATCGATCCGATCGGAAAACTGGTGAACGTCGTATCACACACTTAAACCTCACCGCTCATGAACGGATTGATGATGGATTACCAGCTTACGCTGCCGACTGTCTTAAGGCGGGCGGAAACTTTGTTTGGGAAAAAGCAGATCATCAGTCAGCTTCCTGACAAAAGTGTTCATTGCTATACATATACAGATCTGGCAAGGCGCGTGAAAAAATTGGCCGTAGCGCTTCAGCGACTGGGTATTTGCAAAGGCGACCGGGTTGCAACATTGAGCTGGAATCACTATCAGCATCTCGAGGCCTATTTCGCGGTTCCATGTATGGGCGCCGTTATACATCCGCTGAATATTCGATTGAGCCGCGATGATCTCGCCTATATCGTTAATCATGCCGGAGACAAAGTGATCATTGTTGACCAGGTATTGTTGCCCTTATTTGAATCGGTTAGACCGGCAGTCAATGTTTCCGCTGTGATCGTCATACCACAAACAGATCAACCTGTTCCGAAAGAATATTTAAACTATGAAGATGTCATAGCGAATGGTGCAGAGAGCCTCTTCGTTCCTTTTGAAGATGACGAGAACGCCGCGGCTTTCATGTGTTATACGTCCGGTACGACGGGTAAACCAAAAGGCGTCTTGTATTCTCATCGTTCCATCATGCTTCATACCATGGCATTTTTGCTGACGTGCGTTGGCGCGGGTGTTTCAGAGCAGGACACGTTGCTTCCCGTTGTTCCGATGTTTCACGCAAGTGCCTGGGGTTTTCCATATAGTTGCGCATTTGTGGGCGCCGCGCAGGTTTTTCCCGGACCGTATCTTGATGCAGAAAGCCTTTTACAACTTTTCCAGTCCACAAACGTCACGGTGACCGCCGGTGTACCCACCGTAATGATGAGCATCCTGGATCACCTCGACCGCGAAGCTGACAAATACAAACTTGGCCTGCGCACCATTGTCGTGGGTGGTTCTGCCATGCCACCGTTTTTAGTGGCAGCCTTCAAAGAACGTTATGGGATAGATGTCCTTCACTCATGGGGTATGACCGAAATGTCTCCGTTGGGTGCGACGGCTGTAATGACAAGCGAGCTCGCGAAAGAAGATAAAGAAACCCAATATGATTTCAGGGCGAGAAAATGCCTCCCTGCGCCATTTGTCGAGATCAGGGGAAGAAATGAATCCGGATTCATTCCGTGGGATGGTGCCACGATGGGGGAGCTGGAAGTGCGTGGTCCCTGGGTTTGTTCTTCATACTATCAGACTCCGGTTTCAACGGACAAATTCACCGATGACGGCTGGTTGAGAACCGGGGACATCGTCGTCATCAATAAAGACGGTTTTATCGAATTAAAGGACAGGAGCAAAGATTTGATTAAATCTGGCGGAGAATGGATCAGCTCAATTGAGCTTGAAAATTGTTTGATGGGACACGCATGTGTATTGGAAGCCGCTGTCATCGCGATCCCGGATCAAAAGTGGATTGAACGCCCTTTTGCTTTTGTTGTTGTGAAAGAAGGCCGGTCGGTTACAACGAACGAACTCAAAGAATATCTTGCCGGCAGGCTTGCAAGGTTTTGGATACCGGATGAATTTGCTTTTATCCAGGCCATTCCACGAACCTCCGTGGGAAAATTCCTGAAATCTGCACTTCGCGAACAATATCATCACCAGCTTACGAGATTGGGAGGCGGCGCAGAGTGAAGTCACCGCGCGCCGGTCATCAACCCGGATTTGTTCCGTGAATCTCGAGGCCCCGTCAGTTGATGATGGCCTGGTACACCAATGCGTGGAAATACTTTTGTGTCTGCGGCACATAAGGTCCCCATATTTGTTCATATAATATCCCGATCAGGTGCTCTTTCGGATCCACCCAATAGGTTGTTGAAAAAACGCCGCCCCAGGCATAGGTGCCCGGCTGACTTGGAGTAGCCGTGTATCCAGTTGGTGGTACCACGGCAACACCAAAACCAAACTTCGCTCCTTTGCTGCTGCCGATGTCAATCGATAAATCGCCGATTTGATTACTCGTCATCATTTGCACAGTGGTCGGCGCCAGCAAACGAACACCGTTGTATTCACCACCGTTCAATAACATTTGCAAAAAGACCGCGTAGTCCTGGATGGTTGACGATAACCCGCCGCCGCCTGAAAAGTAGTCTGTATGCTGAAGCGGATAATTCATATCAAGCGCGCCACCAAAGACCGCCTCTTGTTTTTTAATGTTACCGGATGAATCACCGAAAAAGAAATTGACAAGTTTGCCGGCTTTTGAGGCAGGGATATTGAAATAAGTATCCTTCATGCCCAGCGGCTTAAAGATCCGCTCAGTGAAAAAGTCTTCCAGCGACATGCCCGACCAAACCTGGATCAGGTAGCCTACCACGTCAGCGCCTAAACTATATTTCCATTTTTGACCGGGCTGAAAAAATAACGGCAGCCTGCCAAGCCGGTTCATTGCGTCTGAAAGCTCCTGGCCTTTTGTGCCAACACCGCCGGTGATATAATATTTGGCGTAGATCGCGTTTTCCTGCGGCGTGCCGATTGCCGGGTATCCAAGGCCTGAAGTATGGGTGAGGAGATCCAAAACAGTAACGGGCCTGTTTGCAGGAACGGTCGTGAAGGTGGTGTCTTTTGGATTGAAAGAATCGAGCACCTGCTGGTTTGCGAAGCCTGGAATATATTTTGAAACAGGATCGTCCAGCGAAAACTTTCCTTCCTCCCACAAGATCATCGCCGCTACGCTTGTGACAGCTTTTGTTTGTGATGCGATGCGGAAAATACCATTTTTATCCAGCGGTATTTTCCGGTCGTTGTCATTGTATCCGTATGCTTTATCGTAGACGATCTTTCCGTTTCGTGCAATGAGCGCAACGGCGCCGTTGGTCCATTTGTTTTTCACCCAGCCATTTATACCTGAATCCAGTCGTGCGAGACGGGCCGCCGAAAAGCCTCCTGCGGAAGCCGGCGCCTGGTTAAGAACCTGTGACTGGGAGGCGGTATTGATGCAAACGATGAAGCCAAAAAGTAAAAGCAGACTGCCTGGACGGATATTCATTGGGGAATTTGGTTGTAGAGAATCAAAAATAGAGAATTATTTAAGACTCACCCGGCCGGATGCGTACGCATTGTTACCGCTTATTTCTATTTTCGACCGGTATAAACCATCCTGCATGAGATTAAAAGACAAGGTTGCGATCATCACAGGGGGCGCCCATGGCATCGGGCTTGCCACGACCGAAAGATTTGCAAAAGAAGGAGCAAAGATCGTTCTATGGGATATCTCGTCCGCCGGAAATGACCTTGCGCAGCGATTGAAAAAGGAGGGGCACGACGTGATCTTCAAAAAAGTTTCCGTAACAGATGAAGAAGAAGTGCAGGAAGCGGTCACCGAAGCGCATGCTCATTTTAAGCGGATCGATATTCTTATCAATAATGCGGGTATCACAAAAGACAGAACGCTGCTGAAGATGTCACGAACGGAATGGGATGATGTGATCGCGGTCAATCTTACAGGGGTTTTTAATTGTACGCAGGCTGTCGTGCCGATCATGAAAGCGCAAAACTACGGCCGTATTGTTTCGGCTTCGTCAAATGTCGCAATTCGCGGGAACTTTGGGCAGACCAACTATGTGGCCACAAAATCTGCCATCATCGGTATGACAAAGGTCTGGGCGATGGAACTAGGCCGTTATCATATCACTGCGAATTGCATCGCACCCGGATTTATTACAACCGCCATGACTGACCTCATGCCGCCGCACGTTCGCGAAAAAACGATCGAAAGCATACCACTTGGCCATTGGGGCGTTCCTGAAGATATTGCGAACGGGTATCTATATCTTGCTTCGGACGAAGCCGCATTTGTCAGCGGAATCTGTTTGACGATTGACGGAGGCGCAGCCCGGTAAGTTGACCCCTGGAGTTTGCAACTTTTATTGGGCTACCAGTTTTTTTGCAGTCTTAAAAAAAAAGGCTGCAGAAAACAAGCTGATGACAATAACGCTTGAAAGTGCCCACCGGAGCGAATCAACGCCCATCGTGGGCTTCAGCGCATCACTGATGATCCCAATCACCATCGGCCCGAAACCCAGGCCAACCAGATTTATAACAAGAAAAAAAACGGCGGAGGTTAACGCTCTCAATGACGCCGGGAAGATATTGTGAGCAACGGCAAGGGAGGGCCCTAAATATACACTTTGCAGCATTCCGCATACACCGAGGCCGGCGATGGAGAGGTATTTGTTACCCAGAAAAAGCGCCGCGGCCGCACATGGGATCGCCAGGCAAATGGAGAAGGCAGGCACTTTCAGGTACCAGCGTTTATCTTTCTTCCCATAATGATCCGTCACAAGACCTCCGGCAAAAGACCCGATGGCACCTCCGATGCCATAGATCAGCCCGAGAAAGGCGCCTGCCTGCGTGCTCGTCATTCCGTGTATTCTTTCAAGGAACGACGGGGCCCAATTCAGCAATCCGTAAATGCAAAACACATTCAGCGCTGAAGCAATGGCAAGCCAGACAAAAGTCTTAGTCGAATAAAATAGTTTCAAAGCATCCCGGAATGAATTTGGCGGAAAGGACTGACCCGGTGAATCCGAGGCGCCTCTCCCGGGTTCTTTCACCGTGAAATAGAAAAGCAGGGACAGCAGGATGCCGGGAATTCCGACTACAAAAAAAGCAACACGCCATCCGAGTTGCTGATTCAAATATCCACCTGTTAAAAATCCGGTGAGTACCCCAAAATAGATACCTGCCGAATAGATGCTTAACGCCGTCGATCTTTTATGCGGCGGGAAATAATCAGAGATCATGGCGTGAGACGATGGACTTCCGCCTGCTTCTCCCGCGCCAACGCCGATACGCGCGAGTAACAGCTGAATAAAGTTTCTTGCGGTGCCGGAGAGTGCGGTCATGATGCTCCATATTCCAATCGAAGCGGCGACGGTATTTCTTCGATTTGTTTTATCTGCCAGTCTTGCAATAGGGATACCGAGCGTCACATAAAAAATGGCGAATGTAAAACCGGAAAGGATCCCAAGCTGTGTATCAGATAAGCGAAGTTCTTTTTTGATCGACTCCTGTAAGATCACCAGTACCTGGCGGTCGATGAAATTAAAGACGTATCCCAGTGTGAGCATTGCCAGGACGTAGTTTCTGTAGGCGTTACCCGTTACCGGGGGTGCAAATGTTCTTTTCGTTGGCATGGAGGCTATAAAAAACTATACAAATTTGCAGCACGTCAGCTGTGTTGGGCAGCTTTAAATTCTTTGTTTGTGTGGAAAGTCTTCCGGTTCTTTTACTTCAACCTCGTAGCGTTGTTCAACCACGGGCTTTCCCCAACTGGCTGAAACATGTTCTTCGGCCAGCCTGAACCCAAACTTGCGGTACAAATGCGCGGATGCCGGCAACTCATTGGTCGTCCAGAGATAGGCTTTGCCGTACCCGATCGCGTGAACAGCATCAAAAAAAAGTTCCAGCATTTTGTTTCCCAGCCCAATCCCGCGAAATTCCGGCTTCAACACAACAAAACGAAGCTGAGCGGCGTCGCCGCGGTTGACAAGCGCCATGAATCCGACAGTCTCACCGTTGTATTCGCAGAACCATACCCGTTCTTTTTCAGGATCATATTTTCGGAAAAATTCGACGAGGCCTTCGGCGACAAATGCTTCGAAGAGGAGGCCATAGTCATTTTCCTGTCTGTACAGGACGCCATGGATGTAAGTGATGTATCCAAGATCACCCGCACGAAGTTCTGTTCTGAATTTGATGTCGTCAATCGTAACGGGATGTGGCATTGATCAAAAATAGGGAGAGTTTGAAGATCGCCTGCGGCATTTCTTGTAACCCATATTCCATATATTCACTATCAATTTATGCTTCGAAGTACAGAATGGTTTGGAAGAAAGGATAAGATGGGCTTCATCTACCGCAGCTGGATGAAAAACCAGGGCTTTCCTTCCTATCTTTTTGACGGGCGCCCGGTGATCGGTATCTGCAATACCTGGTCTGAGTTCACGCCCTGTAATGCGCATTTGCGGGACCTCGCCGAGGCGGTCAAACGCGGCGTATATGAAGCGGGCGGCTTTCCTCTGGAATTCCCCGTGATGTCGCTTGGCGAAACTTTGCTCAAGCCAACCGCCATGCTCTTTCGCAACCTCGCGAGCATGGACACGGAAGAATCGATCCGCGGAAATCCCATCGATGGCGTTGTGCTGTTGACCGGCTGTGATAAAACAACGCCATCAACACTGATGGGTGCGGCAAGCGTTGATCTGCCGACGATCGTTGTTCCCGGAGGGCCGATGCTCAACGGAAAATACCAGGGCCGGGACATCGGATCCGGTACCGATGTGTGGAGATTATCCGAAGAATTAAAAAAAGAGAAGATATCCTATAAGGACTATATGTTCGCCGAGAGCTGTATGAGCCGAAGCGCGGGGCACTGCATGACGATGGGTACCGCCTCTACGATGGCATGCATGGTTGAAGCGCTCGGGCTTACGCTTTCAGGCGCAGCAGCGATCCCCGCGGTTGATTCCAGGAAAAAAGTGCTTGCGCAGCTATCTGGCCGGAGGATAGTTGAAATGGTGCATGAAGACCTTCGGCTTTCCAGGATACTGACCCGGGATGCGTTTGAAAATGCCATCCGCGTCAACGCGGCGGTAGGAGGCTCTACCAATCTCGTCATTCATTTGACCGCGATCGCCGGCAGGGTAGGCATTGACCTGACACTGGGAGATTTTGACAGGCTGGGAGCTGGCATACCTCTGCTGGTGAACCTCATGCCGTCCGGGAAATTTTTGATGGAAGATTTTTATTATGCGGGCGGTCTCCCCGTCGTGCTCAACGAACTGAAAGACCAACTGCATATCCAGGCATTGACTGTGACCGGTGTCTCTCATTTGAAAAATATTGAAGGCGCGTGCAACTGCTATAACAGGGACGTCATCGCAACTGCCGGCAAACCGTTCCTCGAACACGCGGGCATCGCGGTGTTGACCGGCAATCTTGCGGAGAATGGCGCCGTCATCAAGCCATCCGCCGCAACGCCGTCCCTCATGCAACATCGCGGACGGGCGGTGGTGTTTGAAAACATCGAAGATTATCACGCGCGTATCGATGATCCCGGCCTTGACATTGACGAAAATTGCGTTATGGTGCTGAAGAACGTCGGCCCGGTTGGCTACCCGGGCATGCCCGAAGTCGGCAATATGCTCTTGCCAAAAAAATTGCTTGATAAAGGCATCACAGACATGGTGCGGATCTCAGACGGCCGCATGAGCGGGACCGCCTATGGAACCGTGGTATTGCATGTTTCACCTGAATCCGCCATTGGCGGTAACCTCGCGCTGGTTTGTAACGGTGATTATATCGAACTCAATGTCGCTGTAAGAAAATTGCACCTGGACGTGCCTCCGGATGAACTCGAGAGAAGAAGAACCGCCTGGACGGCGCCGCCGCCGGTCGCAGACAGGGGCTATGTGCAACTGTATGTCAAACACGTGTTGCAGGCTGACAAGGGAGCGGATCTTGACTTTCTTACCGGAAAGTCAGGGGACCGCGTCACACGCGATTCTCATTAACTAAACTTCAACGCTGTTTCATGGTCCTGCTGATCCTCGCCGCATGTATAGCCTGCCTGATCCTGCTGATCACATGGGCAAAGGTGAACCCGTTTCTTGCGTTTTTGCTGGTATCGATCGTTGCAGCGCTTGCACTCGGGTTGCCGGTCAGCAGTATCGCGAAATCTGTGGACAAAGGGATAGGAGATACCCTGGGATCGCTTGTGATCATTATCGTCCTCGGCGCGATGCTCGGCAAGCTGGTAGCGGAAAGTGGGGCTGCCCAGCGGATCACCATCACGCTGAGAAATATTTTCGGCGTCAGGAATCTGCCATGGGCCATGGCACTGACCGGTTTTATCGTTGGGATCCCATTGTATTACAACATCGGGTTTGTATTGCTGATCCCGATCATTTTTTCGGTGGCCGCCAGCTACAAACTGCCGCTCGTCGCCGTCGCGCTGCCGATGATCGCGTCGCTTTCCGTCATGCACGGTTTCGTTCCTCCGCATCCTTCGCCTGCGGCGCTTGTCTCTTTGTTTCATGCAGACCTCGGAGAAACTTTTTTCTATGGCGTCCTGATCGCGATTCCGGCGATCATCATCGCGGGTCCTTTATACGCCCGTACGCTGAAAAATATTCCGGCAAACCCTACCAAAGCCTTTGCTGCGCATGATCTGCAGGGTATGCAGCTTCCCGGCGTCGCGAACAGTTTTCTTTCTGCGTTGCTGCCAGTCATACTGATCACTTTAACATCGATCAGTACCCGGGTGATGTCAGGGAATGAAAATGTCAGGCGGGTTGCGGCATTTTTTGGAGAGCCTGACCTTGTTATGCTGTTGACGATCATCATCGCCACATGGTCGCTCGGCATTAAAATGAAAAAGCCTTTGACAGTGGTGATGAATATCTACGCCGAAGCGGTGAAGGATGTATCGATGATCCTGCTCATCATCGGCAGCGCCGGTATCCTGAAACAGATATTTATCGATAGCGGTGCCGGAAATGTGATCGCCTCCGTGCTGGAGTCGTGGAGACTGCCGCCACTCATTCTAGCCTGGGTGATCACGGCGATCCTGCGTCTTTGCCTCGGCTCTGCTACAGTCGCCGGCCTGACTGCGGCGGGTATCATCTTCCCGATGATACAGACCATGCATATGAATCCGAGCCTCGTTGTATTGTCGATCGGCGCCGGCAGCCTGTTCTGTTCCCACGTAAACGATACGGGTTTCTGGATGTTCAAGGAATACTTCGGAATTTCGGTGCGCGATACTTTCCGTTCCTGGTCGGCCATGGAGACGATCGTCTCGCTGGTCGGGCTGGGCGGCGTGCTTGTCATCAACCAGTTTATTTGAACAAGAACACATGCAAGCGGGTTTATATTGTGCTGTCTTTTTTGCTATTGTCTTTGGACGGGCAGCCGGTTGCGGGCATCAGTCAACTATAAAACAAACTATGGGACCTTCGGACAGCCTGGTTGCCGCGGGCGCAAAACTTCAACTCATTTCCAGCCAATTCAGTTTTACGGAAGGCGCCTCGGTTGACAAAGAGGGCAACGTTTTTTTTACTGATCAGCCGAACGACCGTATCTGGAAGTATGACGTCAATGGGAATTTGTCATTGTTCATGGAAAAAACAGGGCGATCAAACGGAACCTACTTTGATCACAATGGAAACCTGTTGACCTGCGCGGACGAACGCGACGAGCTATGGTCCATCAGCCCGGATAGAAAAGTGACCGTACTCCTGAAGCACTTCCAGGGGAGGCGTTTGAATGGACCAAATGATGTCTGGGAAGATCCTCGCGGCGGCATCTACCTTACCGATCCTTATTACCAGCGTTCTTATTGGGACCGCACAAAGCCGGATATAGAAGGAGAGAAGGTTTACTTTCTGAAGAAAGGAGCAGGAGAAGCCATCATCGTTGCGGATGATCTCAACAAGCCAAATGGTATTGTCGGCACAAGGGATGGGAATCAGTTGTATATAGCCGATATCGGCGACAATAAAACATTCAGGTACGATATCAATGCGGATGGGACGCTGTCACATAAGACGCTCGTGATACATCAGGGATCGGATGGGATGACGCTGGATGAACACGGGAACATTTACCTGACGGGAGACGGAGTGAGCATCTATGATCCTTCCGGAAAATTGCTGGAGAAGATCGGGGTACCGGAGAAATGGACGGCGAATCTTTGTTTTGGAGGCAGCGATAAAAAGACGCTGTTCATCACGGCTTCAAAAAGCTTTTATTCCATCAGGATGAACGTAAAAGGGATCGAATAGCATTCCGGCCCGCGCATCCGTCAATATTTCCACTTCACAAATGCTTCCATCGCGGCATAATGCGTAAGGCCGAGCTGCGCGTACAGGTTGGCGGTATTTTCATTCCGTTCTTCGGCTCGTTGCCAGAACTCGCGGCTGTCGCTGCCCTGGAACGGCACCATGTCTTTTTGCGATTGATGAATAAAGATTCCGTACCGTTTTTTCAGCACCTGGTCAGGGCTCATGGGGATCGCCATTTCGATCTCTTCAATGTTCCATTCCTGCCATGCGCCTTTGTATAACCACAGCCAGCAATCATTGATCCAGGCGTCCTTTGCCTGTCTGATCTCCTGCAGAGCGGCAATGACCGTATCAAGGCAAACCTTGTGCGTCCCGTGCGGGTCCGCAAGATCACCTGCGGCAAATACCTGGTGTGGTTTGATCTTTCGCAGCAGTTCAACGGTCAGCCGGATATCTTCCGGGCCCATCTTATTTTTTTCGATAGTACCGGTCTCATAGAACGGGAGGTTGAGGAAATGGATATTGTCATCTTTCAGACCTACGTAACGGCAGGTGGCTTTTGCTTCACACCGGCGGATCAGGCCTTTGATCGCCCGGATCTCGGATGTATCGACCTGGTTGGTTTTCTTTTGCGAGAGATATTTTCTTGCACTCGCGAGTATCCGCTCTGATTTATCAGTATTGATGCCGGCGATCTCTTCAAAGCCAACGGCAAAGTCAAGAAAACGGGTGACGAATTCATCGGTCACCGCGATGTTGCCGCTGGTTTGGTAAGCGACATGCACGTCGTGCCCCTGGTCATGAAGACGCTGGAATGTTCCACCCATGCTGATGATATCATCGTCCGGGTGAGGGGAGAAGATCACCACTCGCTTCGGGTAAGGTTCGGATCGTTCGGGGTGTGCGGGGATCACGGCTTTTGGCTTGCCACCCGGCCATCCGGTGATCGTGTCGCGGAGCATATAATACACCTGCAGGTTGATCTCGTAGGCATCGCCTTTTTCGACGAGCAGGTCACCAAGACCAAATTCGTTGTAATCGTTATCGGTGAGGGAAAGAACCGGTTTTTTCGATCTTAAGGCCATATTGACGACAGCCTTTTTGATCATGGCGGGTGTCCAGTCAATATCGCCGGTCAGCCATGGAGATTTATTTCTTGTCAGGTCAGCCGCCGCGGCTTCATCGACCACGAATGTGCATTCAGGGTGTTGTTGCAGAAGACTCGCCGGCACCTGTTCGGTGACAAATCCTTCGACCGACCGCTGAACCACCGGCGCTTTTCCCGGTCCCCATGCCATAAGAAGGATATGCCTCGCCTTCATGATGGTACTGATCCCCATTGTCAGCGCCATGCGCGGAACTTCGGAAATGTTTGCAAATTCGTAGGAGTTCGCAAGCCTGGTTGAATTGTCAAGCGTAATCAGTCTTGTTTTTGAATAGATGCTCGATCCGGGTTCGTTAAACCCGATATGACCGTTGTTGCCGATGCCGAGTACCTGCAAATCGATCCCGCCGGCCTGGTCGATCTTTTTTTCATAATCGTTGCAATGGGTTTTGACCTGTTCTTTAGGAAGCTCGCCGTTTGGGATATTAATATTCTCCGGTAAGATATCAATGTGATCGAACAGGTGCCGGTGCATATAGCTGTTGTAACTCTGCATCGCATCGTGATCGATCGGGTAGTATTCATCGAGATTAAATGTGATCACATTCCTGAAACTCAGGTTCTCTTCGCGATGCATCCGAACGAGTTCCGCGTAAAGTGTTTTGGGTGTGGAACCGGTGGCGAGGCCAAGAACGCACCGTTCTTTCCTGTTTTGTTTGTCCCTGATGATGGAGGCAATGGTTTGGGCGGCGAAGATGGAACCGTCCTGGAGGTTTTTGTAAATTTTTACTGGGATCTTTTCAAAACTGTCGGCAAGGCTGATCGATTCAATCGGTTTTGGCATTCAAAATCTTTAAGCGATAAAGATAATGATGTTGACAGATTTTTTTCTGCGAACGAACGTTGCTTTTCTCATTGAGATCAGTGCCTGATAGAAAGGAAATCGCTCGTGTGGCAATGCATTTGTGCACTGCAGACGCGAGCGAATAAAAAAAGTTGAACCAAAAGCTACTTCACTTCAATTTCATCGGCGAAGAGCCATGCTTTGTTTCCGCCGCCAGGTTGATCAGCGGGGATCGTTCCATAGTTACCCAGTTTGATCCTGATATATCTCGCCGTGACCGATTTTTGCTTCACTTCCATTACGCCGTTACCAACGCCACCGCCTTCCTCGAACTGGTCGGTCATGCCCATCTCCGTGAAGGTTGCATTGTCTGGAGATATCAGCACCTGGAAAAATTTCGGGCGGTAGATCCAGCTTTGTGTTTGTTCAAATACATGCGCTTTAACGGAACTGATCTGCTGCGCGCTTCCGAGGTCGATGAGGAGTTCGGCGTCATTGCCACTGAAACCGAGGAATTCCCTTGTGCGGTCAAGACCTTTTTCGTTTTGAATACCGTTCACGAGCGTGAATGGTCCGTCGCCCTGGTAATTCCGCGCAGGTTGTGTGGTCAGCGTCACTTTTTTGCCCGTGGCTTTGTTGACGGAGATCTTTTGCTCTGAAATGTTCGACATTTTTCCGTTGATAAGATAATATGCAAAGTAAGTCCCGCTTTGCGTGATCTTCACCGGTTGCTCGTACTGCATCCCGGTTGAATTCGTATCAGTGGAATAGAATACCAGGCCCCCGGTCTGTTTGCCTTCCAGCTTCCACAGAACGCCGGAGAGATCCGGCGTTGGCAGCACACGGGGATTCAAATCAAAATACGCCTTGCTATAGTTAGCGCCCCAGAGATCATACCGCCTGAATTGCGTCATGAGCCTTTTTTCGAAATCCGCCGAATCACGCAACTTCTTTGGCGTCCACAGCAATTCACTGACGGCGCTCATTCGGGGGAACACCATGTACTCGACTTTCGCCTCGTTGCTCATATATTCGGTCCACACGTTCGCCTGTGCCCCAAGAATATATTTTCCCTGCTCCGCTGTCAGGGAGTCCGATACGGGCTCGTAGCTGTATGTTTTCTCAAGCGGGAGATATCCGCCGATCGTTACAGAATCTTCCACCTGGGATTGCGCATGATCAAGATACAACCAGGCACCGGGGGTCATGATCACGGGATGTTTTTGCCGCGCAGCAGCAATGCCGCCTGCTTCTCCGCGCCAGCTCATGACAACCGCGTTGGGCGCAAGTCCGCCTTCCAATATTTCATCCCAGCCAATGAGCGTACGCCCTTTGCTGTTGATGTATTTTTCCATCCGCTGGATGAAATAACTCTGCAATTCATGCTCGTCTTTGAGGTGCTCATCTTTGATCCGTTGCTGGCAAAGGGGACAACGCTTCCAGTTTGTTTTGGGGCACTCGTCACCTCCGACGTGGATATATTTGGATGGGAAAAGGGGGATCACTTCATCAAGCACATTTTGTAAGAATTCAAACGTGGAGTCTTTGCCTGCGCAGAACACATCGTCAAACACGCCCCAGGCCTGTTGGACCTGTTTTCCGGTAGAGTCTCCTGCCCACGCGGTTCGGTGCCTGGTTGGCTCATCCGGAAAGCAGCTCAGGAATGGATAGGCCGCGATCGCCGCGCTTGCATGACCGGGCATTTCGATCTCCGGTACCACCGTGATGTACCGCGCGGCGGCATATTTCACGATATCGCGGACCTCGTCCTGGGTATAAAAGCCGCCATAGTGGACTCCGTCGTTGCCCAGCCCGGGATACCGGCCGATGATCGTTCCATTCCTCCACGCGCCCACCTCAGTTAATTTGGGATACCGCCTGATCTCTATGCGCCACCCCTGGTCTTCGGTCAGATGCCAGTGAAAATAGTTCAGCTTGTGAAGCGCCAGGTAGTTGATATATTTTTTGACAAATGAAACCGGGAAGAAGTGCCGGCCGCAGTCCAGATGCATGCCGCGATAGCCAAAGCGCGGATAGTCTTCAATGCTCACATAGGGGATCGACAGCTTTTTGTTGTTGACTTTTGCAGGATCCGGCGGCAATAACTGTATCAGCGTCTGAATGCCGTAGAATACGCCTTCTTCATTGTCTCCCGCGATATAAACTCCCTTATTGTTCACGGTCAGGGTGTATGCGCCTGGAACCGGTTTGTCCATCCTTTCAAAATTGAGAACGACCGAATTGTTGCCAGGGGCGGAAGTGGCGGTTTTCAGCCGGAAGCCATAGTATGTTTCGATATAATCATTCAGTATTTGCGCGGTCGTTTCAAGGTTGCTTCCTTCAAGCACAAGCTGTGTCGATGCATCCACGGAAAAATGCGCGGCGATCCGCGGTTGCTTCACCGAGACCGGTTTCGGAATGATGTTTATCTGCGCATCAAGCGTGATGCAGAGCAGGATCGTCAGGCAGGTCAAAAGTGATTTCATGGTATCATTTCAGGATTGGTAAAATAATGTTTGAAGCATCGTTCGCATCATGATAGACGCGGATCGTCGCTTTGTGAAAATCTTCTTTTTTTGCAAGTGGAATATGCATGAATTGCTGCGGGTTCCGGTCGATGATCGGAAACCAGGTGCTTTGGATCTGCACCATTACACGATGCCCCTTTTTAAAACAATGCGAGACGTCGTTCAGATCGAACGATACTTTTTCAATTTTTCCCGGGGTGAACGGCGCTGGCGTTTCGTAGCTCTTTCTGAATTTGCCGCGGAATACTTCCGCGCGAACCAGCCGTTCAAATCCACCCATTTGAAAATTGCGCGGATTCGGATCAGGGTTCGCCTCTTCAGCAGGCAATACATCGATCACCTTGACAATGAGATCCGCATCCGTGCCGGTTGTTGATACGAACAGGTTTGCGGTGATGCGCCCGGCCACCGTCATGTCTGCGGGCAGCGCACCGGACCGGAAGCTGATGACCCCCGGGTTTTTATCATCAAATCGCTGATCTTCGACGAGGTATTCATTGTTCCTGTCCTCAAATTTCCCATTGGTATAAGGCACCGGTCTATCCGGGTCACTGACGTATTGCGTGAACGAGGATTTCGCGACCGGCTTTACTGAAGCAAGCGATTTGCCGGCTCCAAAGTAAAAAGTGGTGGGAGCGATGTTCAAAGGCGGCCAGTTTGAATAGTGTTTCCATTCATTCGTGCCGGTTTCATAGATCGTTGCTTCAGGGTCGTTGAATTCACCCTTATCCTTCAGGTAAAAATTAAAGAACCTGGTTTCGATCCCCTGGTAATATTCATTCAGGTTCGCTCTAAAGTCATAGCTGCCAAACTTTGTCCACGAGGGTGCGGCCCACGCGCCATGTGTCCACGGGCCAAGAACAATGCGGTTATTGTTTTGCGGCGTTTGCTTTTCTATTGCTTCATATGTTCGCATGGCTCCAAACATATCTTCTGCATCAAAGAGGCCGCCCACCACAAGCACGGCAGGTTTAATATTACGCAGATGAGGCCGGATGTTTCGTGCCTGCCAGAACGTATCATACGTGTCATGCCGGAGCGTTTGGCCCCAGATACCCGTTCCATGAAAATAATCTGGACCGTTTGCTTCCTTTAAAGTGCCCATCTTTAGAAAGAATTCATAGGCGTCTTTGTATTTTACAGTGAACACAGGTTTGTAGTCTTCGCCACCCGGCTCGCGCTCGCCATCAAAATAGTTATAGAAATCAAAATTGTCCAGCAGGAAGAAAGCTCCGTTGTGATTACAATCGTCACCGATGAATTCGTCAGTTACCGGCGCTTGCGGAGATACCGCGCGGATCGCGGGATGTGCATCCGGCAAAGAGGCGGAAGCATAGAAGCCCGGGTAGGAGATCCCATAGATCCCGACCCGGCCGTTGTTGCTGGTGTTCTTCAACAGCCAATCGACGGTGTCATAGGTGTCGCTGCTTTCGTCAACATCGTTCTTTGATCTCTTGTTGTTGACCGCCGGCGTCATTTCGAGAAACTTCCCTTCACTTTTGTACCGGCCGCGGACGTCCTGGTAAACAAAAATGTATTTCTCCTTCATCAATGCCGGATTCGGGCCGAGCCTTCGCGGAAAATTGCTCTCGCCATACGGATTGCACGAATACGGCGTCCGTTCCATGAGGATCGGGTACTGGCCGTTTTCTTTTGGCGTGTAGATAGCGGTAAAAAGTTTGACCCCGTCCCTGGCGGGGATCATCACTTCACGCTTCGTATAATTTTCTTTGACGTACGCATTGTCTTTGCCTTGCGGACGGGCAATGATACAAATGCAGGATGCAACAATTGTAACGCAGCAGAATTTTATCATATCGGGTGCCGCCGAAGTTATTGATAAATTCAGAGCCGGCATCCCTGCTCAAATGAACGTTCATCTTGGGGTCGCCATTATACAGGAACTTCCATCAATAGCAATTCGCTGTCTGTGGTGCTTTCGATGTTCAATTCACCCGCCCCCGTGATCGCCAGCCCATCCCTGCGGTTGAGTTGTTCGCCATTGATACTGACCTGGCCTTCGATCACAAACGCGTAAACGCCGTTACCGTTTTTCTTTAGTCGGTAAGTCGTCTTAAAACCATCATCAAGGCTGCCAAGGCTGAACCAGGCGTCCTGGTGGATCTGCACACCGCCATCGTTTGTACCGAGCGGTGACACGACGGTCAGCAATTTGTTTTTCTTGTCAGCATTACTGAACGATTGTTGATCGTATCTCGGCTGCACGTTTTTCTGCTTCGGGAAGACCCATATTTGAAAGAATCGGACAGGTTGATCACTGTTCTTGTTCTTCTCGGCGTGCTGAATGCCGGTTCCTGCACTCATCACCTGCACATCACCCTCGCGAATGACCTGGGTATTGCCCATGTTGTCTTTATGTTCAAGATCGCCGGAGGTTGGGATGGAAATGATTTCCATATTATCATGCGGATGGGCGCCAAAACCCATTCCACCGGCGACAGTGTCGTCATTCAGCACACGCAATGCACCGAAATGCATCCGTTCGGGGTCATAGTAACCTGCAAAGCTGAAGGTGTGGTAGCTGTCCAGCCAGCCGTGGTTCGCGTGCCCCCGGGAAGCTGCGGTGTGTAAAACTGATTTCATAACCATGTTTAAATATTTGAATCAAATGATTGCCGGAATTAGCAGTTGTTATGCAACAACTTTTTCTTCTACCAGTGCTTCCGCGAGCCAGAGATACTCGTGAATGAAGTTATGGATGTTGGCCTGAAAGCTTTCATCGACAAGGTTTCCCTCCGCGTCAAATCTTTTGTCTACGGAACCGACCACGAGCATGTAAGGTGACGCAATTCCAAACAGCGCATTGACGAGCAACTGCAGTTGTTGTGCAGCCCGGATGCCACCTAACAGCCCGGGAGACGCGGTTACGATCCCAAATGGCTTGTGATGCTGTTTTGGAAAATGATCGATGAGGTTCTTCATGGCAGGCGAGTAGCTGCCGTTGTATTCGGGTGATACAAGAATGAACGCATCGGCCGCAAACATCCTTTCAGCGAGCGGCCGGATCGGCGCCGGTGCGTTTGCAGGCGAAGAGATCACTGCATGGACCGCCTCCAACCGCCAGTCTTTGACATGGATGATCTCCACCTGGTGACCTGTCCGCGCACGTAACTCCTGCTGAAGATGAAGCGCTACGCGATGTGTAACACTGTTGGGGCGTGGGCTTCCGGAAATGATCTCGATTTTCATATGCTGATATATTCGATGTTTAAACATCAAAAATAATGCTCAACTTTTGACACGGCACCGTGGCAGGAAAATCCCGGCTGTGGGCCGGAATCGCGCATAGCCTGGGGCGTTTTGGCAGGTCTGCGGATTTTTCCTGTCGTTTTAGCTTTGTAACAATAGCCTGCCTATCTTAGTTTCGGATGTATGAACAGGAACGAAGCGATCATCACTACGTTTTATGAAGCATTGGGGAAACTTGATTACAAGACCATGCAATCCTGTTATGATGAATCAGTGATCTTCTATGACCCCGTATTTGAGGACCTGGTAGACAACGAGGTGAAGTGGATGTGGGAGTTGCTTTGCCTGAGAGCGTCCGGGCTCAGCGTGACCTTCGAAAATGTGCGGTCAGACGATGAGTATGGCTCGTGCGACTGGACTGCAACGTATCGGTTCCCGCGCACAGGGAGGACCGTGGTTAACCGTGTGAAAGCTCATATGCGGTTTCATAACGGGAAGATCATCGAGCATTCCGACCAGTTCAGGCTGAGTCAATGGTGCCGGCAGGCCTTCGGCCTCAGGGGCTGGCTGTTTGGCACAACGGGTTGGATGCAAAAAAAAGTCCGGAGATCAGCGCAGGAATCCCTCTATCGGTTCATTCAAAGCAAACAAGCGGAAAAATAATTGCACATGACAGGAAGAAGAAAATTTTTGCAAACATCGATCTTCGGTGGTTTCGGGATGTTGGCTATGCGCAGCCGTCTGGGGACATCCGTTGGAACAATGAATGGTGCGGGCGATCAGCCCGTCGTTGTCTCCACGTGGGACGCCGGTCTGGATGCCAATAAAGCCGCGTGGAAAATTCTCAGCGAAAACGGGCGGGCGCTGGATGCAGTTGAAGCGGGCGTGATGGTCACTGAAGCTTCAAAGAACTGTTGCGTCGGTCTGCAGGCAAACCCTGACCGGGACGGTTTTGTGACGCTGGATGCGGCGATCATGGATGAGAATTTCAATTGCGGAAGTGTTGCATTTCTTGAAAGGATCAAACACCCCATATCCGTTGCGCGCCGGGTTATGGAGAAAACTCCCCACGTCCTGCTTGTTGGCATCGGTGCACAACAATTTGCCGTTGCTGAAGGCTTTCCCCTGGAAAAAGCCCAACTTTCGGAAGACGCGAAAAACGCATACAAGGCGTGGCTGAAAAAGTCAGAGTACAAACCGGTGATCAACATCGAGAGCTCAAAGCGTCATGGCCCCAATGTACCGGTTGATGAATTCAATCATGACACGATCGGCATGGTCGCGCTTGACGGCCAGGGGAACCTGAGCGGCAGTTGCACCACCAGCGGCATGGCCTTTAAAATGCGTGGGAGGGTGGGAGATTCACCAATTATTGGGGCAGGTCTGTTTGTGGACAATGAAGTTGGGGCCTGCACCGCCACCGGGCAGGGCGAAGATGTGATCCGTATGAGCGGCTCGCACACTGTCGTCGAACTCATGAGGCAGGGGCTGTCACCGCAGGACGCCTGCAAGGCAGCCATCGAAAGGATCGTGAAGATCAAAAAAGACAAGGCGAAAGAGATACAGGTCGCTTTTCTCGCACTCAACCGGCAGGGAGAGGTCGGGGCTTTCGCGATCCAGCCTGGTTTCAGCTATGCCATCAGGAGTCGTTCGACTGAACAACTCATCCCGTCAAAAAGCTGGTTTTAAGCCGGCGCGCCCGGTTTCAATCTACCGTCAGCATGAAATATGTCCTTGAAATTGCCACATCAGATCTTGAAACGACCCGCAGTGCGGTAGCCGGTGGCGCTGATCGAATTGAACTTTGTGCGAATCTCGTTGAAGGAGGAACAACGCCTTCTTATGGCACGATCAAATTTTGCCGTGAGTCGTTCCCGGTCAAACTGTATCCGATCATCCGTCCGCGTGGCGGAGATTTTTTGTATACGGAAGAAGAATTTTCATTGATGCTCGAAGATGTAGCGCTGTGCAGGGACATCGGCTGCGATGGCATTGTAGCCGGTATGCTTTTAAGAGATGGATCGGTAGATACGGTGCGTTTCGCCCGGCTTGCGGCAACCGCTTACCCGCTCGGCGTCACATTTCATCGTGCGTTTGACCGCTGCTATGATCCTTTTTTGGCCGCAAAAGAATTGATCGGCCTCGGTTGCGAAAGGATATTGACATCCGGGCAGCGACCGGCTGCGCCTGAAGGCGCGGCATTGATCGCGGAGCTACAAAAAGAATTTGGAGCGGAAATAACGATCATGCCCGGTAGTGGTGTGCGCCGGGAAAATCTCCTGGAATTGGTTGCGCGCACCGGTTGCTGCGAATTCCATTCATCGCTTCGCGGAAAGGCGTCCAGCAACATGGACTTCAGACATCCCGCTTTCACGGAAGAAGAGAGTTATCGGAACAACGCGATCGATCCGGATGAAGTGATGGAACTGCGCAAAATGCTGGACGAATTGTCAGATCGGTCCGATCTGTGAATCCCAGCCGCGTTGAGCTTCGCGTGTTGAACGGTCGCGTGAGAGGTTACCGAGGTATTCATTGCAATCAGGGCACTGCACCTCTTTGAATTTACTTAGCCCATAAAAGCCCGCGACATGGGCGTCGCTGCCGGGGCCCACCCATCCACAATGCGGGCAGTGTAACGTTTCATCATCAAAAGAGCGCTGCTCAAATATTTTGTCTCGTGCATTCATTTGCGGTCTTTGCCAAATGGAGCAAAATTCCAGCCATGATGGAACAAATGATCAATAATTGTGGAGTGAACGGCCCATCCCGCTTTAACGCAGACTCAGATTTTTATTTGGTTTATCTATAACCAGCTTGTATCGCATCACCAGGTCATCGTTATATACGAGTTGGATCCATTGATCCACCGCTTTTGTGACGATATATTCGTACTTGACTTGCGAACCTGTTGAATTTTCTGTCGGCGCGCACCACACCACTTGCGCCGACTGCACACTGTCTTCATCATCATAAATGGAGCCTCCGGCGATCTTTCTTTCGGCAACGCCTTCGCGTCTCAATTCAAAACGAAGTGTGTCTCCTACTGAAGCATGCAAGGTCCCCGTCTCGGGGAAATAAGATGCGAAATTGTATTTGCCAAAACAACGGGCGCGATACGGGCTTTTTGCAAACTCCCCGATAGCCGGTGTTTGGTCAAGCAATGACCAGCGGAGGTTGTCAGGAAAATGGTCAACGGCAAAACTTGCAGGAGCCGTCAGAAAATACTGGTCGTCGAAATGCCTGATAAATTCGTCGGAGCCGTAGACAAAATAGCCGCTGGCCCAGGTTACGTCCACCAGCTGCCACGCGCCGTCTATATTCACCGCATTCCATGTATGGTTTGTTCGAAAGTTATTGCTCACGCGGGAAATGTCTCCGCGGGCGTAGCCGTTGACAATCTCGCAACGGATACCCGCGTGATTGCAGAGGCTTTTGAAAAGTCTTGCGTATCCATAACACAATGCGGATCCTTTTTTGAGTACATCCCGGGCGACCCCTTCAAATTCCGGTACGGCCACGGAATCGGTTTCCACCGGAGCCGGTGGGTTTGGGTTTGGCTTCCTGCTGATGTGCGTTTGATACGTGATGTGCTGGGCGATCCAGCTGAATATTGCGCGCACTTTTTCCCTTTCCGTTTGACAGGGGCCCGTTAAAGCCGCTGCGAGGAACGCGGGATCGGCTGCGGTCAGGGACGCCACACGCCGGTCGATCTCCTGGTCACTCAGAGATTGACCACTTACTTTCCCGGCAAAAACCAGCAGCAGCAAAATTGCAGGCACGACAATTTTCATAGCCATGATAAAGTTAGATTTTTCCGCGACCGTGTCGAGGGGCGCCGCCCTTTTAACTTAACGTTTGAAATAATCAGCACGATCGCGCGTTTACAACATAACTCCACTTCAACCTTTTCGCGTATTTAACTTTTTACAGTAAAACATTTTTATGGCGTTAGACAATCAAAACGGCCAGGACACCGGCTTGTACACCTACGACTCGTTTGGTGAACCTTCGCGCCCAAGAGAAAAAAAGTTTTTGTGGTGGTGCGCCGGTGCGCACCAGGAGTTGCTCAGGCAATTTGAGTCCGAACAGACAAAGTATTCCGCCCTTGGCGGCGTACTGCTTGCGACGTTTGTACTTGCATCCCTTGCGGCCGGATACGCGGTCTATACTGTGTTTGATAACGTGCTGTATGGGCTGCTCTTCGGCGTCATCTGGGGACTCATCATTTTTAACTTTGACCGCTTCCTCGTATCCACTATGCGCAAATACGGTGTGAGCAAACGCAGGCAGGTATGGATGGCGGTGCCTCGCATGGTGCTGGCGCTGCTCATCGGTCTCACGATCGCCCGGCCGTTGGAATTAAAAATATTCGAGAAAGAGGTGAACGTGAAGATGGCCGATAACCTCCACCGCAAGATTGGACGCAATGACAGCCTGCTGACCCTTGAGAACGCGGCGCTGGTCACCCGCGCAACGGCTGAAAGAGACAGATTGACCGCACGAAAGCTCGCGATCGAATCACAGCTGCACAATCTGCAGAATTCATATGTCCAGGAGGCTGATGGAACAGGCGGCTCCGGTGAACGCGGCATCGAGGACCTGACCAAATTGAAAATGGACGCTTATACCCAGGCGCGGACTCAATCGTCCCGGGAGCTTGCGGATCTTGAACGCGGTATCGCTGCGCAGGACACGATCTTGTCCCGCGCGAACGAAGATCTTGAGCAGCGCCGGAAAGATTATGAAACAGCGGCTCGAAACAACCTGGGCTTCCTTGAGCGCAACAAAGCGCTCGCTGACCTGTCTCATGAAGAAAACAGCGTTTTCTGGAGTTGCCTGCTGATCTCCATGCTGATCATCCTGATCGAGATCGGCCCTGTGCTTTCCAAATTGATCATGCCGATAGGGCCGTATGATATCGCGCTTGCCAAAGAAGAATTGATAAGAATGGCGATGGATGAAAACCATATACGAGCAGATAAGGAGATCAGCCATCAAAAGAAAAAAATGTTCTACGAGAAGCAAAAGCAAATGTCCGATGAACTGGTTGAAAAGCTGACCGGTCTTCAAAAGAAGCATATCGATAAAGAACTGGATCAATGGGAGAGAGGTGAATGGGAACCGGAGCATCACCGCGCCAGCATGGACGAAGTGATGCGCAAGATCAAAAAGCAGTACCAGTTCAGGGATGACACCTTGCTTTGACTGAAGAGCGCACGGTGATGGTCACCATTTGGCGACGATCTTAAAATTCACGAGCCTCGGGGTAAGGCGGTTTGGGACCGCAAACACATCGTTCGCAAAATCCCTGATCAGCATGTATGAGATGGTATTTGGCCTGTCGATAAGATTAAACACCTCGAGGCTCGCCCAGATATTGTCAAACCCCAGGAACGGGCTGTGACTGCGGCGGCGGCTGCGGTCTGCGTCAAGCAGTAAGGCACTGAAACCGATGTCGACGCGGATGTAAGGATCGATGATCAGCGCATTCCGGTATTTGACGCTGCCCGGAATATTGTATGGAAGATTGCTCCCATAAATGGTATTGAGGTAAACTTTGAAATTTTTGTTAGTTGCGAGGTAGTCCTGGAAAAACATTCCAAACGTGATGAGCCGGTCAGTCGGCCGTCTGAACCATCCGCCGGCAACTTTGCTGCTGTCAACCGGGCGGTTTAGCGAATCAAGCTTGTAAACGGTGAAGAAATCTCCATTGATGTTTTCTTTTGTGCGCATGACGCTGAGGCTGATCCAGCTCTCCGCGTCTTTTACCAGTTCACCAAAGAGCCTTGTTTCGATACCGGCCGCATAAGCCTTTGCATCGTTGCTGCCAAAATAACGGATGCGGACGTTATCGATATCGTAAGGATCCACAGCCGTCATTTTCTTATAGTAAGCTTCCGTCGTCCATCTGAAAGGCCGGCCCCCGAGTCCTTTGAAATTGTAGTCAAAGCCGGCAATTCCCTGGATGCTTTTCTGCGCTTTCACACCAGTATTCACGCTGCCATCGTATCGCCTGAGTTCGCGGTAGAAAGGAGGCTGGTCATAAACTCCGGCCGCAACCCGGAAAACGATGTCACGCTTCCACGCCGGCTTCCAGCTGGCGCCCACGCGCGGCGAAATCAGGAACTGCCGATTCAGCGAATTGTAATTATACCGCACGCCGGCCTGCAATGTGAAAGAATTATTCGTGGTGTCAGACAGCCGGATATTGTCCTGGACATACCCGGAGAATTTATCAATTGTCAATGCTGCGGTCGATTTCAACACGCTATAAAGAGCAAGCACATTCGGATTGTAGGGCAACGAGTAACCGCCCGAATCCTGGTACTCCCATTGGTTCAAACGATCGCTGATGAGCGTGCGGTCCACACCAACCCCCCATTGAAAATATTGTTTGCCGGCCTCGAGAGAACCTTTGTGGGAGACGTTCCAGTCGGTGATGTCAAGCCGGTTGCGCGCAAAGTCCTGGTAGACGCCGGCGCCAAGCGGATTCACGATGAGACCATAGCCGGGTTGTGACTTGTCAAAACTCCGTTCACCAAAAAGGTAAGCCCCTGTGATGTCAATGTTCTCCTGTTCGTTGTTCTCAAATCTTGAGATCATCCACTTGAGTCGCAACCGCTTTACCGGCTGATAAGTCGTCGAGAATCCCACCATATTCGTCACATACTGGTCTTTTTCCTGGCCGTCAAAGAAGATGTCAAGCCCCAGGTTGGCGGAAAACAATGGTGAGAAAACCGATGATGTGAGCTGGCTCGTTTCGGGATGAAGTGAAAAATTCGTCTGGGAGATATTCGCCAGTAATTCCGACTGCCATTTCGGATTGTACTGGTAAGTAAAAAGTGCCTGTACATCCGCTGATGACGGAACGTAGTTTCCTTTTGTCTCCTGTTTACTCAGCAGGTTTTTATTGCTGCGGTTCCGGACGCCAAGCAGGTAAGTGAATTTTTTTCGCGAGCTGACGCCTTCAACATGAAAACCCTGTTCCAGAATGCTGACGTACGCAGACCCTGCAAACGCGGTCGGGCGATTATACTGGATGTCCAGTACAGAACTCATTTTGTCTCCATATCGCGCCTGGAAACCGCCCGCATAAAAATTGATGTTCCTGACCAGTTCGGGGTTGATAAAACTCAATCCTTCCTGTTGTGCATTGTTGACAAGGTAAGGTCTGAATATCTCGAAATCGTTTACATAGACGAGGTTTTCGTCGTAGCTCCCGCCGCGTACATTGTATTGGGAAGTCAGTTCATTGTTTGTTCCCACGAAGATCTTGATAAGACTTTCCACGCCCGTGACCGGCGCGGGAAGATTGAGCGCGTATTTGGGATTGATCTGGATCAGCCCGGCGTTCTGCCGGTCGCGTTGGTTGCTGATGGTCACGCCGGGCAGCACCCGGCCGCCTTTTTCCATTTTCACGGTGACTGTTTCGTGTTCGCCGGGGCTCAGCAGAAAATTTCGCTGTTCGGTCCGATAGCCGCTGAAAGAGAACTGCAGGGCAAACGCCTTGTCTGCCGGGACCGTGACCCGGAATGTGCCTGAATCCGATGTGGCGAGACCGGATTGCCGCCCGAGAATGACAACACTTACCCGGCCCAGCGGATTTTCGTTTTCATCGAGGACACGACCGGAAACAGTTGCGGATCTTTTCTGGGCGAAAGAAGTGACAAGCAGGATGCATCCCGGGATGAGAGTAATGATTCGGCGGCCGATTTTCATAAGAAGAATTGAAAACAAGATAGAAAAAAGAAATCAACCCTTCGGCGCGGGTCAGATCCCTTTTGACACTTTTATGTCCCGCAGTTGCCTGATCGTGTCAACCGGGTCTTTTGACCGGAAGACCGTGTTGCCTGCAACAAGCACGTCGGCGCCTGCCGCAATAATATCTTTTGCGTTTTCCACCGTAACGCCGCCATCCACTTCGATCAACACCGGTAAGTTCCAGTTGTCGATCAGTTTGCGGAGCTCGCGGATCTTCGAAAGAGTATGCGGAATGAATTTTTGAGCGCCATAGCCAGGGTTCACGCTCATCACGCAAACCGTGTCAAGGTCCTGCAGGATGTCCGATAATAAAACCACCGGGGTATGGGGATTTATCGCCACACTGGCTTTCATATCGAGTGATTTGATCTGCTCAATATTACGGTGCAAATTTGGGCAGGCTTCGTAATGAACGATCAAATGATCTGCGCCCGCCTTTCTGAATTCTTCCGCATATTTCTCCGGTTCAAGGATCATGAGGTGCACGTCAAAAGGTTTCTTTGTGGTTCTTCTCATGAATTCGATCACCATCTGGCCATAACTGATATTGGGAACAAACCGCCCGTCCATCACATCCAGGTGAAACCAGTCGGCCCCGGATCCATCCAGCATCCTGCATTCCTCTTCAAGATGTAAAAAATTTGCGGCCAGCAAGGAGGGCGCGACGATCGCCATATTGAAAATTTGCGCGCAAGATAATTAAAAACCAACCGACGATTTATGGCATAAAATTTCCGAGCTGCTCAGTAAACTATCCTTATGTCAGCAAGAGAAAACAATCCTGCATCAGGGGACCCGCAACGGGATGAAGCAAGGATCGGCGGGAAAATACCTGGCCGGAACATCAGCGAGCAGTCCGATATTGAACAGACACGGGTTGAAAATCGCCGCGCTGCCGACCTGGAAGACAAGACACCCGCCGGCGATGCCGGTGTCGAAGACAATCGGCGCGACGAAAGCGATGGCGAAAGAAATCAGCAAAAAGTGTATTGAACTTCGTCATCGCCCCCGCAGCCTCGCAGCAGCATCCCGCGCCTCGGTCAGGCTTTTGTCCAGCCCGTAGGCGCGGTCATAATCCAGTGCGGCCTCATCTTTTTTCCCGAGGGCATCCTCGCATTTTGCCTGCCAGAAATATGCATCGGCAAACGTCGGCGAAACGGTGGTTGCGAGTCCAAAGACCTTTAAAGCGACAGGGAACTTCCCATCGTCATACAATAATTTTCCTTTCTCCATATAGGCGTCCAGGAAACTGTAATCCGCAGCGATCGCCTCGTCAAACAACGCCATTGCTTTTGATGACTGCCCCGTGTTTGAATAATAAACTCCTTTAAAATAAAATGGCTCCGGCTTGCGATCGGCAGAATCCGCCCGGATGAGCGAATCGCACAACGGGACACACCGGGGTGACTTCCCCTGGGCGTATTTGAAAGCCAGGCTGTAGCACAATTCTTCGTTTGCCGGTGCGTACGCCCGGGCCCGTTCCAGCATTGCAATGGACCCGGCGGTGTCATTGATCTCCTGCAACAGGTCCGCTTTGATCATCAGGATGCCGGCTGACTGCGGCTGGCGTTGCAGGAAGGAATCGCTCACGGCTAAGGCTTCTTTTGTTTGCCTCGCATCAGCATATGACTGGATGAGGCTGAGATGGATCGCGAGACTGTTCGGGAAAATGGCCGCGGCGTGCCGGAGGAAGGTTGTGAGCGTATCGGCATGTGCGTCGGCAAGTGCATTCCCCAGTGCGATCGCATAGGCTTCCCGTTGTTGCAGTTTCCAGGCATGATCAAGATCCGCGATCGCGGGCAGCTGGTTGTTATTTCTCATGAGGAGCGTACCGCGCCTGTAATAGAGCTCGGGATCGTCAGGCCTTTCTCTGATGCTGTCGGTGAGAGGAGCATAAGGAGGTCTTGAAAGCAATTCCGCATACGGTGATGAAATCTGTCCATCGTTGCAGGCGGCAACTATCAACAAGACACCGAGCAGGCGGACAACGCTAAGGTTCATGGTCAAAGCTAAATGTAAAAGCGCAACTCTTGCAAAATCCTGACAAACGCAATTGTCATGCAATCTATCTTTGGCAGATACCACAGACCGTCATGAGAAAGATCCTTTTTTTTCCTTTGTTCACGCTGATGATCATTTGCGGGTCGTTTTATGTCCGTCATACTCCGGAGGTGACAGGCACTGATCAAAGAGCGGACACTTTGCATTACCCCGATGAAATTCATTTAAAAAATGTCCGGCAATTGACTTTCGGTGGAGACAATGCCGAAGCTTACTGGAGTTTTGATGGGAAATACATTGTTTTCCAGCGGACGAACCCGAAAGAAGGACTGCATTGCGACCAGATATTCATCGGCAGGGTCCCGGACAATGACGCCGACAAGTTCGAATACCATCGCGTCAGCAACGGGAAAGGACGCTGCACATGTTCTTTCATTACAAAAGACGGCAAACATGTGATCTATGCTTCCACATTTCTCGCCGCTGATACCTGTCCGCCCGTTCCTGACAGAAGCAAATATGGGAATAAGTACATCTGGCCGCTCTACTCCGGTTATGACATTTTCATGTCCGACCTCGATGGAAACAATATCCGGCAACTTACGCATTCCAAAGGGTATGATGCTGAAGGAACGCTCTCCCCGGACGGCAGGAAGATGATCTACACAAGTGTCAAAGACGGCGACATAGATCTGTATATCATGGACCTCGAGAGCGGGAAAGAAAAGCGTATCACAAATACACTGGGATACGACGGCGGTGCATGGTTCAGCCCGGACGGAAAAAAGATCATCTGGCGCGCAAGTCGCCCGAAGACCGATGCTGAAGTGAAAGAATACGAGGACCTGTTGGCACAGGATCTCGTTGCGCCCTTGCAAATGGAAGTTTTTGTCGCAAATGCGGATGGATCGGATGCAAGACAGGTGACAAGCCTCGGGCAGGCGAACTGGGCCCCTGCCTTCTTCCCGGACAGTAAACGGATCGTATTTGCTTCCAATCACCAATATAAAAGAGGGTTTCCGTTTGACCTTTACATGATCGACGGCGACGGTTTGCATCTGCAACAGATCACGCACAGCAATACCTTTGACGCGTTCCCCATGTTTTCCCCTGATGGCAAAAAGATCGTGTTCTGCAGCAATCGCAACAATGGCGGTGGCCATGACACCAATATTTTTATCGCTGACTGGGTGGAGTAGGCCCTTTGGCTGAGATTGATGTTCGCTTGCCGGAGATCGCGGTAACAACGGAACGGGGCATTTCCTATTTTTGGAAACCTTTCCAGCACAGTGGGATCCGAAGCTTGGAATTCACGTGACTTGAAGTCGCG
>JADMIO011403829.1_pt1 | contig 93414 bp, 81 predicted proteins | sample 8958161 | NCBI WGS metagenome assembly JADMIO01 (sample SAMN16585339, study PRJNA669376) | soil metagenome | isolation source: Crop rotation soil | place: USA: Cullars Rotation, Alabama | collected 2011
CGACAACTTGTCCACGTGGAATTCTAAGCTTAGGATCCCAATGTGCTGGAAAGATCCAAGATGGCCTTTGTGAACTTTTAAGTACTCCAGTTCGCTTGGATTAACTCAGCAGAATGGGCTTCGAATATCAACAAGTACGTACCTTAATTTCCGAACGCTCTTCGACGAGGAGAAAACCCAATCTTTGTGGTAAAAATTACGTCGGCTTTACACTTGTTTACGAACGTAAAAATTCCAATATCACTGTTGCAGTTGCTTCAGGTATTTTGCTTTCCTTTACAATTGAGCATAGTTCTCCGATGAATGAACCATGAGTGCCCGGAACAACAAGCAATTTCGATCCTTTGATCATTTGAGAGATCAACACCGCGTGATCAACGGTAGTTACATCTTGATCGCCAGTAATAATTAGCGCGGGTGCAGAAATAGATTGCACCAATTGATCAGGAATATCTTTGAAATTGATCATCCGTTCTTTGTCTTTCCTAAACATAATATGCAAGCCATTTTCATTTGACGCAACATCCAGGTATGCATCCTTCAAAGGTTGAGGCATATTGTCGATAGTGGCGTGCGGCATGTTTTCGAAAAAACCGGAGATGAATCCTTCTCTTTTAAATGCTGCTGAAACAATAATAATTTTGTTGACAATCTGCGGATGCCGGATGGCGATCTGCATAGTAGTTGTACCACCATTGCTGAAGCCAAGAAAATTGGCCTTTGGTATGTTGAGATATTCAAGTAAGCTAACAACGTCATCTGCGTCCTGCTCAAAAGATTCCGGAGCGTTTCTATCACTTGTACGTCCATGTGCCTGCAATTCTACTGCAATTATTTTTCCATAATCCACTATCAATGGTAGCAATTCACCGAAACTCGATTGAACCGTGGACCCACCACCGTGAATAAGTACAAGCGGGATTTCGCCTTCGCCATATAACTCATAATACATGTTTATTCCGTTAACGGGCGCGTATCCGGTTCGCTTTGCCAATTTTTGTTGATCGATAGTATCCATTGTTGATTAGATTGATACAAACTTACTTTATAGTATGACTTTCGGCGAAATCGAAATGTCGTACCCAAAACATTGCCGCCGTTGTGTTAAATGGACGATAGCTGGATAGAAAAAATGTGGACGACCTACAGCAGGTGAAGACGCCTGTCGCAAATTATAACTGGCCACTGCAGTTCCAAATTGAACAGCAGTTGTATTAAAACCGCACACTTTTTGTGACCTCGCATGCTCTAACATGTTGGCCTACAAATTCATCCGTTCTGGCACCTTTTTAGAAATCAATATCCGACTCTTTATCAGAATACCTATGTTTTTAAATTACCTTAAAATAGCCTGGCGGAATCTCACCCGCAATAAAACCTTCTCCGCGATCAATATAATTGGTTTATCGTTTGGACTTGCCTGCAGCATCCTCATCATGCTGTGGGTAATCTCGGAAAGAAGTGTTGACGCGTTTCATTCGAATAACGATCGTCTCTTTGTTGTTTATGAGCGCCAGTATTACGACGGTAAAATTGAAGCGGGCTATCCAACTCAAGGAATGCTTGCCGAAGAATTGAAAAAATCTTTTCCGGAGATTCAATACGCAGCGGCAAAGGAATACGCGGCAGCCCCGGGATCGCTCAATACTTTCCAGGCAAATGATAAAGTTCTTAAAATGAGTGGATGCTTTGCAGGTGACGACTTCTTCAGGATGTTTACCTATCCTTTGTTGGAAGGAAATCCGGAGTCGGCAATTGCAGAAGAGAACACCATAGCTATTTCAAAAAAAATGGCGGAAGCATTTTTTGGAAGCCAGGAAGCTGCGATAGGCAAAGCAATCAAGTTCGAAAACAAATATGATTTGCAGATCACTGCTGTATTCGATAATGTTCCGGTAAATTCTTCTGATCAATTTGATTTTGTAAGAAACTGGAAAGACTTTGTCAAAGACAACGATTGGGTTCATCATTGGGGTAATGCTAGTCCAGTGACGTACGTCCAGTTGAGATCCGATGCAAATCGCAGCTTAGTCGAGTCCAAGATCAAAGACTTCGTGCATCGCTTCACTCCAAAAAATGAAGGCTTCCATGTAGAACTTGCCCTTCAGCCCTACAGTGAAAGATACCTGCATTCAAGATTTCAAAACGGCAATATTGACGGAGGGAGGATTGAATATGTACGGTTGTTTACGATAGTCGCTATCATTATTCTGATCATTGCCTGCATCAACTTTATGAACCTTGCCACTGCTCGCTCTGCGTCTCGTTCCAAAGAAGTTGGCGTACGAAAAGTTATCGGTGCCGGTAAGGGGATGCTCGTTCGACAATTTATGGTGGAGGCGTTTGTGTTGACATTGATTTCTGCAATGGCTTCTCTCCTTCTTGCAAGTTTGTTCTTACCCGTATTCAACCAGCTTTCACTAAAGCAACTTTTCCTTCCAATTGAAGTGCCGAAGTTTTGGATGGCATTCATTGCGCTGTTACTTGTCACTACATGTATCGCCGGTACTTATCCTGCGCTATTTCTTTCGACCTTTCACCCGGTAAAAATTCTGAAAGGAAGTCTGAAGTTCAGTTGGAAGACGGTCTTTTTCAGAAAAGGGCTTGTAGTATTTCAGTTTGCTATTTCCATCATCCTGATTCTTGGCGTAATTGTTATTTTCCGCCAGATGAATTACGTGCAATCGAAGAACCTGGGATACGATCGTGAAGATTTGGTATATGTTCCTATAGAAGGGGATTTAGTCAATCGATACAGTCTATTCAAACAACAAATGTTGTCGCATCCATCCATTGCTGGAATCTCAAAAATGAGAAACTCTCCAACAGTCATTGAACACCATACGGGAAGTATTTCGTGGCCAGGGAAACCTGATGGCTCAGAAGTCTCTTTTGCCGACGGTGTAGTTGGTTACGATTTTCTCAAAACAATGAAATTGCAGTTAAAAGATGGCCGCGATTTTTCTCCGCTATACAATGACTCTACAAGTTATATGCTGAACGAAACAGCGGTTGCAAAAATGGGATTCGACAATGCGGTTGGAAAAATTGTTTCGTGGGGTAATCGTCCCGGTAAGGTTATTGGTGTGGTCAAGGATTTTCATTTCAATTCTATGCATCAAGCCATTGAACCACTGATTATGCGACTTGATGAGCATTGGACATGGGGAACCATACTCGTGCGCACGAAGCCGGGTCAAACAAAGCAAGCGATAGATGATCTGCGAAAGGTTTGTCGTGAGTTGAATCCTTCAGTGCCTTTCACCTATCAATTCAGCGATCAGGAATTTGCCAAGTTGTATAGCAGTGAAGAAACCGTAGGAAAGCTGTCCAGTTACTTTGCATTCCTCGCCATATTTATTTCCTGTCTCGGATTATTCGGCATGGCCATGTTCGCAGCGGCGCAACGTACTAAAGAAATCGGAGTAAGAAAGGTTTTGGGTGCCTCTGTTCGCGATGTAATACGTTTACTCACGGCTAATTTTCTAAAACCTGTCGCCATCGCAATGATCATTTCATTTCCGATTGCTCATTATTTATTGAACCAGTGGTTATCGAACTTTGCGTACAGAATCGATATCGAATGGTGGATGTACGCCATCGGTGGCGGCATTGCGCTTCTCATTGCAATTATCACCGTTAGTTCGCAGGCGATAAAGGCTGCCATGATCAATCCCGTCAAGTCATTGCGGAGCGAATAGGATTTGTAGATTTGGATGGAGTATTACACATGATCCACTCAACCGCAATCTGCAAAAAGAGCGACACGATAAATGAATTGACCGAAGTAGGTTTCCTAAGCGGGCTATTCGGCGATATTGTATCCATCGAAAAAAAAATACTCAAAACATCTGGGTTTTCTGGTTCCAATCATGAGAAAATTACTCTTCATCTGGCAAAAGGCGACATCGTTTCGCTCGTGCTGAAACGCATCGTTCCTTCAAAGGACATGACCATTTGGAGATCGGGCAACGTGCCAGATCGCGAAGTGCGATTAATTGAAAGTGAGGAATTGAAAGACGTCTGGAATATCATTCAATCGCCATACGTTGCCTACGCCAAAGAAGGAGAAGATTCCGCGTTATTGATGCTTGACTTGTCTGACTCCTTGTTTCCCGATGTGCGCGAGCCAATTGGTATTGAACGGGAAGATTTGATGCTGCTAACGCTTTCGCGACTACATACGAAATTTTGGGAACGAGAAATGGTTTCCACCTCATGGCTCACTAACGATCACATATTTTTTGATTTCCTCGCACCACAATCAAGCGCTGAAGTAAAAAATGCAGGTCGTGATCATCCCATATTTACTGCAGTACAAGCAGGTTGGCATTTGGCGTTTCAGCTAATGCCGCCCGAATTGAGATCGTTTGTTTTGGAACCGCCAACAGGTGAAATGCTCGCCGACCTTCCCAGGACTTTAATTCACGGCGATTCAAAACTTGCGAATTTCGCCATTCTTCGAAATGAAAGGGTTTCAGCTTTTGATTGGACAGTGGCGGCTTATGGATGTCCGGCGATTGAAATCGGCTGGTATATCGCTGTAAACGCCTCTCGACTTGCGCGACCAAAAGAGAAAGTGCTTCATCAATATCATCAATTTCTTCGACGTGAATTGGGTAAAGAGATCAGCGATGCAACCTGGAATAGGATGATGAATGTGGCTATCATGGCCGGCGCCAGGATGTTATTATGGAATAAGGCTTTGAATGTTGAAAAGAATATTGCAGGTGCGAAGGAAGAGTGGGTTTGGTGGATGGATGAATTAAAAAGAACCAAGAACCAAATATGAGTCACCCAATAGATCACGAACGGACAAATAATACAAAACAAAAAGGCAGAACTAATCTCAAATTGCAGATTTCAAATCCCCGAAATCGCTTATTCGCTTTATGCCATTTATGTTTGGATAAAGATTTTCTTTGTCATACAAAACAACATCTATTCCTAAATCCTGAGCGGCTTTGATTTCGGATTTAGGATCATCCCCAACAACTAAGACTTCTGATTTGTCATAATGGTGACGACTCATGATATCAGCGAAAACATCTTTTTTTGTTTGTATAGATTGGGTGGGATCAACAATATGAATTTCTTTAAAGTCGTTTTGAATTTTCATCCCCGCAATTTTGCTTTGCTGCAATTGCACAAATCCAGTAGTTACAAGAAACTTGTCGATGTTTAGTTTTTTAACCTCAGCATAATCATCAAATGCTTTAATCTTTCCGAGATAAGTTGCACCCTTAAAAAAATTCATCCCCTCCTCTATTAATTCATTAGAAAAACCAAACTCGTTCGCAACAAGTTGGAAAGGACGACGCATGATTTCTTTTTTAATCTGATCAAATTGGTCCTCGTGTGTTCCATCTTTATGAATTAACTCAAACAGTGGAGGAAAAAATTCGTCAGCAATTGATCGAACAGGATAAATGGTATTGTCGAGGTCAAGTATGATTGCTCTTTTGCGCATGTGATCCATTAATCGACTCTAAATTTACAGGAACCGGCAAGCATCACGTTTCATTTTAACCACAAAGTTTTAAGTTGGGTTGTAACGGCAGGAAGGGCGAAGCTTCAAGATAGTCGAAGCTTATCCCCTGTTCGTAAAATCTCACTTTACTTGTTCTTCGACCTAAGAAGACCTAATTCCTTCGTGGTTAAAAATCACATCGGCATTGGTCGTTAAAGCCAATGAACACATATCGATAAGTTTTAGAAAGGGAACGGCAGAAATGTAGTGGTTACCGTTCCCGTTTATATTAAATTAATTCCATGGATCCAATCCAAGAAGTTTTCTCCCTAGCGGAGATAATTCGGCTGCAGAATATTTTGTTTGTTCCCAATTTCTCGGATCTCCGGGGAAAGCATATCCTTCGGGCGCCTTTCTTTCTTTCCAGGAAGTAATTCTCCACTCCCTCAATGCATCATTATCTTCTTCCGCCGGCATCATGGAAATATATTGAGCTATGCGCACTTTATTTCCACTCCTGTTGGCTCTGATACCATGTGGTTGAAGACTGTTAAAAATCAGCAGATCGCCAGCCATCAATGGAACCTTTACTACTTCGAATCCTGAAACGTCAGGCTTGAAGTGATCACGATCTTCTGGTTGCGTTAATTTCCACGTGTCGTAAGTGCGGAATAATTCAGGCACACATTGAAACCCACCCATGTTTTCATCTATTTGATCTGCCAATGCCAATACGCCTTGGACATTCTGCGGTCTTGTTTCAGGATCATAATCCCAATGAATAAATGCTTTGTATTCAAAACCCGGACGAATTGGGAAATTCAAATTCGCGCGATCGATCGTCACCCACAACTTTTGTGTTCCCCATATATCCGCAAACGCTTTATGGACCTTTGGAGATTGTCTGTTATCCCAGAGAAATTGATGATTATACACTTCAACCATCCCTGTATTGGTCAGCTCTTTCATTTTCATTTCTGCCCTCGGCGGCGCATACCAGGTTTCCGAATCGTTAGGATCCTTTTCCTCAAACTCCCAGAGAAAATTCGCGAGTCGCTCTACTTGCTCTTTCGGAACTGCGTTCTTAATAACAACGTAACCGTTCTCTATCCAAAATTTCCAGTCGTCTTCGCTCAATATGCGCAGCGGCTCTCCATTACTTCTATCATTGAGTTTGACCTTGCTGCTCTTCGCAGTGGAAGGATTACCGGGAATATCTTTATGCGCATTGGTGGGGATCATTGTAGGCGCCATTGTTTGTTGTTGCATATGACAAGTTTGAATTTGATCGATGACCCAAAGTTCGATTTATGGCAAGGTGTTTCCTTCTCCTCCAATGACCAATATTTGCTCTATATTGACCTTTTTTTCATTTTTTAGGGAAATTATTGAGCTTTACAGATAAATTAAAGGGTGAAGATTCAAAAGGAAATAGTGTTACCAGATCCAGGGCAGTCGTTCAAATTGTTTACGCCGAGCCTGAGGAATTCTTTTTTCTGGCATTACCATCCTGAATTCGAATTGGTTTATGTAGAAGCCATCACGGGTATACGGCACGTTGGTCAACACATATCGAGTTTCATGGAGAGCGACCTTGTATTGATTGGACCCAACATACCGCATTTAAATTTTGATTACGGTATTGAAACCGAGTATCACCAGATTGTAGTGCAGCTGAAAGAAAACTTTTTAGGCGACGCATTTGAACAAACACCCGAATTCTCGCGAATCAATGCATTGTTTTCGAAAGCATCGCTTGGACTTTCATTTGGTGGAAAAACAAAAAAACTGGTTGCTGACAAATTACATCAGATGCGAGGCCAACCGCATTTTGAGCAGCTATTGAATTTGCTGGAGGTGTTTCAGTTGCTCGCAAACTCGCGAGAAGTAACCCAACTCAATGAGCAGGACACCAGCGTTAAATTATTTTTTGACGATAAGATCAGGATGGGTTCTGTATATAAATATATTCATGCAAACTATAATCAGCGGCCAGATGTAAATGAAGTTGCACGCAGTGTTCATTTAAGCACACCGGCGTTTTGCAGGTATTTTAAGAAGCAAACAAAAATGACATTCACGGATTTTCTGAATCAATATCGCATCACGCAATCAAAAACTTTACTACTAAAGGGTCTGTCAGTAACTGAAACATGCTACGAAGTTGGGTTTGAAAGTCTTTCTTATTTTAATAAGCTCTTCCGCAAATTCTCTGGAGAAAACCCTTCAACATTCAGGAAGCTTCATTCGGTTTAAGCTATTAGCCATTAGCTTTTAGCCGTTAGCCGTTCCTTGGGTGATAACCTTTGCCTATTTGATGCGTATACAATCGGAACTTTCGGCAGCAACAAATAGTAAAGAAGTTTTTCCGCGCAAGACAGCTTCGCGAAGCGAAGCCATTGTGTTCTTATACCTCTCGAATTATGTGGTTTGCTATTTAATAAATGAGCACCTTTCTTCTTTTTCTTTGTGTTCACCGTGGTTCTTTGTGAGTCCGCCTTAGGCGGACCTTGTGACCCAATATCAGCGAGCTACTAAGCATTCACCGTAGCAGGTGTCTTCTTTTTGGCAAGCGCCTCTCTCACCTTCGGCGCTATTTTCGTTCCGAAGATTTCGATTGACTTCATCATGGATGCGTGCGCAGGTCCGCCAACATCCATATGTGCTGAAAAACGAGTGAGACCAAGCAGTTCCTGCATTTGCAAAATTTTATCGATGGACTCATTTGCGTCACCAATGATCAAATGCCCCTGAGGTGATCTGCCTGTTTCATATTGTTGTTTCTGATAAGGGGGCCATCCTCTTTGCCGGCCAATTCGATTCATTTGTGCGCTGTACGTCGGATAATATTCTTCCGCTGTTTTCTTTCCATTCTCGCCAAAGAAGGAATGCATGTGCACACCCACCTGCATTGCCTCTGCCTTATGTCCAAAATGAGTGTATACTTCCCGGTAATAATCAAAAAGCGGTTTGAAATGTGCAGGATCTCCGCCAATGATCGCGAATATAGCAGGCACTCCAAATTTTCCAGCGCGCAAAACTGATTCGGGAGTACCGCCAATGGCTACCCAAATATTGAGATGATCATTTACCGCGCGAGGAAGCACCTGTTGATTCTTCAATTCAGGACGAAGCTTCCCTTTCCAGGTCACAGTCTTATGCTTATTGATCTGCAACAGCAGTTCTAATTTTTCTTCGAATAGTTCATCGTAATCGGCAAGGTCATAGCCGTAAAGTGGAAACGACTCAATAAAACTTCCACGACCAACAACAAGTTCCGCTCTTCCGCCAGAGATTAGATCAATGGTTGCAAAACTTTGATATAGTCGCACGGGATCAGATGAACTCAGAACCGAAACTGCACTGCCCAGTTGTATGTTTTTTGTAATGGTAGATGCCGCGGCCAAAACAATTTCCGGCGTTGATACAGCATAATCGGGACGATGATGTTCTCCAATACCAAAGAAATCCAATCCCACTTCATCCATTAGTTTGATTTCTTCAATCAACTCCTGCAATCGCTGCTGCGTAGGTTGTATTTCTCCTTTGCTATTAATATTGAGATCGCCAAACATGCCAATGCCGAGTTCCATAAAAGACAATTTCCCTGCGAAAATACTTAAGATGTTGATGCGGTTATCGCCATTCCCAAACTGGGAAGCATACTTTATCAGTGTGTTATGAATAATTCTATTATCTTTGCTATCTCTTATTAGTTGACTTAGATAAATTTCTCTCCCATTTTTTGTAGAAGCTCATCTGGTCCTTCTCAGAGACCGAACGCTCCATTAGAGCTATTCCAAATGAAACCAATTAGTACATGTTATTTGAACAATTAGGTTTGAGTGCACCTTTATTAAAAGCACTACAACAGGAAGGTTATACCGAACCCACAGCCATTCAGGCACAAGCTATTCCACCCGCTTTGACAGGAAAAGACATACTTGGGCTGGCGCAAACAGGCACCGGCAAAACTGCCGCGTTCGCCTTACCGATTCTTCAGCTATTAAATGAGAAGCAATTCAATGGGTACAAGCATACCCAAGCATTGATTCTAACGCCAACGCGCGAACTTGCGATGCAGATTAGTGAAAGTTTCGAAACCTATGGAAGATATACTAAAGTGAAGCAGGAGGTGATCTTCGGTGGCGTTTCACAACACACACAAACAATTGCGTTGCGAAATGGAACTGATATTTTGATTGCAACACCTGGCCGTTTGTTAGACCTGATGGACCAGGGATATGTTCACCTTGATCATTTAGAGTTATTTGTACTGGATGAGGCAGATCGCATGCTGGACATGGGCTTTATTAATGACGTTAAGAAAATAATGAAAGCATTGCCGCGCCAAAAACAGACCATGCTTTTTTCTGCGACCATGCCGCCACAAATTAAACAGTTGGTTGCTTCTTTATTACGCAATCCTGTAACGATTCAGGTAACGCCGCTATCATCTACGGCCGAAAGAATTGATCAGTTTGTTTACTTTATCCCGAAGCAAAGAAAACAGTCGTTATTAGTTCACTTGTTGAATGAAAAAAATATAAGACGGACGCTCGTGTTTACGCGCACCAAACATGGCGCCGACAAAATTGCAAAGGAATTGAAGAAAGCGAGCATTCGCGCAGAAGCTATTCATGGCAATAAATCGCAAAACGCGAGACAAAGTGCATTGAGCAACTTCAAACAGGGTAAAATAAAAGTATTGGTGGCAACAGATATCGCTGCGAGAGGTATTGATGTTGATGCGCTGGAGCATGTAATCAATTTTGATTTACCTGATGTTCCGGAGACTTATGTGCATCGCATTGGTCGTACCGGCAGGGCTGGCGCAAATGGAATTGCCATTTCATTTTGCGATACCCGCGAGGAAATGGGTAATTTAAGAGGCATCAACAGGTTGATTGGTTTAAAAATTCCGGCTGTATCGCATCCATTTGAGAATGCGGTTGCTTGATTGCTTGGACCGACGTGATTTAACCGCAAAGAAATGGGGTTGCCTTCGTGTTCTTCGCGTCTTCGTGGTAAATTCTAATCGTGATTTCCAGCCGTTAGCATAGTCCCTTTTAAGTAAGTTCACACGTCGCCCGCTCCGCTTGCGGAGCCTTAGTGCCTTTTTAGAGACTAGTAAACTTAGACATTACAAACATAGAGGGAACTTCGAGCATCACGCTATTCCCACTTCCTGCCGATACAATCCATACTGAAAACTTTGTGGTAAAAAAGAAACGTCAGCTTTTGCAGAATTTGCAAATTTCTCGTTCCCATGCCTCTCTTTTGGGAAATTATCCTACGCTCTCCCCTCAATTCTTCCTATCCTGGCAATAACGCCCGAAACGGCTACAGCTACCCCATAATTCAATTTAGAATCTGCTTTCAGGCGAACTACTTTTCATTCAGAATCAAACGAACAAGTTTCTAAACCCCAAAAAACAACTAAAATGAAAAAGGTTCTTTTCGCCCTGGTCTGCTTCGTTGCTACCATTTCAGTATTTGCTCAGACAAAATCGGCACACCTCACTAAGTTTTACCTTTCCTGTGGTGGAGGGCCGGCAAATCATAACGGTGCTTTTGCGGAGTTTGCTGCCACTGCGGCAATCAACAAATCCTGGACAGCATCCGTCTCGTACAACACCGTCAATATGGATCCAAAAAATTTACCTTCCAACTATGAACCCGGTTACACGTTACTATTGATTTTTCCAATCCCGGATGCGATGCCTTCACAGGAAATGAGACTTTTGAATTTTACGATAGGAAAAATGTTTGAAACGGGAAGAACTACGTGGTTTACAGCTGAGGGCGGATTATCCGTCGCAAGTGGCAAATCATATCAATTCACTGCACAGCCAGTAAAAAGCGATTGGTTTTATACCACCTCCAATTATTCAACAGAAAAGAAATCTCAGACAACAATCGGTGGTGCGATGAGAACTGATTTCAATTGGGCCTTTTGTCCTTTCGCCGGAATGGGTATTGGTGCGTTTGCAAACTTGAATTCAATTCAGTCGCCCGTAGGATTTGAACTTAAACTGACCGCAGGTTGGTTAAATACAAAAAGAAAATTGTTTGAACGTAATCAATAATGTCGCAGTCTGCTAATTGTTGAGGTTGATTGAGCGAGATAGTGTTCGCACTAATTTTAGGCTGAAAATTTATCATATGGAAGCAGTTAGAACATTAGCAGAAGGCACCACCACCATCAGAGCAAAAGAAGTGAGGGCGTTTGGGACTGAAGCGGCAGATGCGCGATTACAACAATTGAATATTCAGAGAAGAAAGCCTACACCACATGACGTGGAAATTGAAATATTGTATTGCGGTGTTTGTCATTCGGACCTTCACACAGCAAGAAATGAATGGCATGGTACCATTTATCCTTGCGTGCCTGGTCACGAAATCGTTGGCAAGATAGTAACCGTAGGCAATCACGTTAAAAAATTCAAAGTAGGTGATCATGCCGCGGTAGGTTGTATGGTAGATAGTTGTCGGGATTGCGAATATTGCAAAGAAGGATTGGAGCAATATTGCGAAGTGGGTAATACCGGAACCTACAATTCGCCCGATAAATACCTGGGCACACAAACCTATGGGGGTTACTCCGAGAGCATAGTGGTAGATGAAAATTTTGTTTTGCGTCTGCCGAAAAATCTTGATCTCGCCGCTACAGCGCCATTGCTCTGCGCAGGGATTACTACTTACTCACCGTTGAGACATTGGAAGGTTGGTCCCGGCAAAAAAGTTGGCGTAGTCGGTCTTGGCGGACTCGGACACATGGGCGTTAAACTCGCCAAAGCAATGGGCGCGGAAGTAATTGTATATACCACTTCTATTTCAAAGGTTGAAGACGCAAAACGTTTGGGTGCTCATGATGTAGTATTGTCGAAGGACAAAGATCAAATGCAACGATATGCAGGAAAACTTCATTTTGTGCTCGATGCCGTGTCTGCACAGCATGATATCAATGCCTATTTAAGTTTATTACGCGTTGATGGATCACTTGCATTGGTAGGCGCCCCGGAACATCCACTTCCTGTGGCTGCGTTTAGCCTCATTCCTTATCGACGGAGCTTTGCGGGATCAATGATCGGTGGCATTCCCGAAACGCAGGAAATGCTTGACTTCTGTGGAAAGCACAACATCGTTTCGGATATTGAAATGATCAACATTCAACAAATCAATGAGGCATACGAAAGATTATTGAAGGGCGATGTGAAATACAGGTTTGTTATTGATATGGCATCGTTGAAAAAATAAAATTCCACGCTTACAATACTAGCACGAAAAGACATTCAAGAGGCTTCGACCTCTTTTTTTTTATTACTTTCTGGTTAATGTCCAGCTTTTATTTCAAGTTCTTTTAGTAATTGCTCCAATTTACTGCGATCAAACATTTTTCCATTTAAGATCACAGCATTGATTTTTTGTGTGTTGTGAATATCCTGCAATGGATTAGCGTCAAGAATGACGAGGTCTGCAATTTTTCCCTGTTCAACAGTCCCCAGCATATTTAATTGACCGGTATATCTCGCTGCGTTTACGGTAGCGGTTCTTAAAGCTTGAAACGGGGTAAGGCCTGCTTGTACAAAGAGTGCCAGCTCCTCATGAAGGCTTATGCCGGGAAAAGTTCCAAAGCCTGGAGTATCGGTACCAGCCAGGAGATCTACGCCAGCGTCATTCATTTTTTTTACCTGCACTAACGATTCTTTCATTAGCCTTTTTGCTCGTTCATCATCTTCCTTGTTACGTATTTTAAAAAACCCATTGTACCGGGTGAGCATATCATTTTTCAAAACCTCAGGATAATAATTTAGATAAGGTTGATGGATGTAATTAGTGATCGCAGCGGTATCTGCAAAAAAACTTCTCAAAACCAATGTTGGACATTGATACAGTCCATGCATCTTCATGTTCTTATATAACGCATCAGCAATCCGATCGTCTTTCGTGCTCAGGGCTAACTCATCGTACTTCTCTCTTGCCTGCCAGGATTGTGGTGCGTTGCTATTGATTGTGGCCAACCTGAGCTGTTCTTCCAGCGAATCTTTTTTGGAGGAGCATAGAAGGATACATTTATTAAGATGCTCGATACTTTTTTGTCCCGCGGCCATGGCTTCTTCAATATGAATCGCAAAAGGAAGATGCCCCGCAACTGTTAAGTTTTGTTTCTTCGCTTCATCAAGAATTGCGAAATAAACATCTCTCTGTAACAGATTATATACTTTAATAAAGTCGACTCCTTGTTCTTTTAACTCCTGCACTTTTTTGCGCGCATCAATGGTATCTTTCACTGCCCACGAAGCAGAATTTGTGGGCACAGGTCCGTCAAGAAATGTACCCGGGGTTATGATATGGATTACATCTGCATGATTTTCTTGTGCGCTTGATTTCCATTTTTTGTAGTCGAGATATTCTGAGAATAGAGAACCCATGTCCCTGACACCGGTGACACCATTAGCAATATATAGGTTAAGAAAGACTGGCAATCTTACTTTCCAGATCATGTGTGAATGCATGTCCCAAAGTCCCGGAATAAGATATTTACCCTTGCAGTCGACCGTAGTGCAGCTCTTCAGATCAGCATATTTCTTTCCAATAAAAATGATCTTACCATCAGAAATGATAACCGTCCGATCCGTTAGCACATGAGGATTGGTCATATTAATGACATCAATATGAGTTAATGCAAGGGCTTGTGTTTGACCAAGGATGTTATTTGAAAAACATGCCAGAAGAAGGGCTAAAAATATCTTCATATAAAAATTAAGCGTGCGATTGTCCCCCGCGAGCGGGTGAGGATTTTCTTTTTAAGATAAGTGCGCTGATAAGTGCCACAACCAACCCAACCGGCAAAATTTCCACGTAAGTCATCATGGCGTTGAAAAAAGGATTTTTCAACATCGCAGTCATGTTTGCCATTTCGGTTGTTTGCTTATCAATTTCCACTTGACTTGCGCCGCTTGCTTTCAGTTCACTCACCATAGAGGCTGAATACTTATCCATGAAATCAGGAATAAAGAAGTAGAAGTCGATCAGCCAGGCCACGACATAAATAGTGGACGCGATTAAAACAATAAACAACCCAATCCTAAAGGCCTTTCCGAAACTGATAACCCCATTATTGTATTTATCCCTATAGTTGCGAATGCCGACAAACACAAGAGAAAATGCAATGAGCATAGAAGCATACCCAATGAGCAAGCTTGTGTTATAATCGATGCCCTTACTATGGCTGAGGTAATTAACAGAGAACAGCATTAATATTGATACAATAATGCCGGCAATGAGCCCGTAGATAATAATGTTCTTTTTCATGTTTTTCTTATTTGGCGCAAATCTGGCGCTTGCACCAATTCTTTCGGTCATACTTTCGGCCATTTTTCTGCATTCGTGTTTATTCTCATTCTAAAGTACGAGCTCCTTTGTGAATTTTCGTGAGGAGGTACCACGAAGACCACGACGGAGGCACAAAGGGCACTAAGAATAGGTTTGATGGGTACTTCAAAATAAAATGGGAAGAACTTAATATTCGAGAGAACATCCCGACTAAGTCGGGATTAAGGAATGAGGTTTAACCGCTTTGCCTTGTCAACCGCCTGTGTACGTCTTTTCACATCCAATTTTGCGAAAATATTCTGGTTGTGGGTTTTCACAGTACTCAGGGAAACGAAAATCTTTTCTGCGATCTCTTCATTGCTATGGCCTTCCGCCATTAAACTCAAGATTTCCAATTCACGTTTGCTGAGTTCGAATTGATATATAAGAGAAGTATTGGGCGTAAAATTTTCGCTCCGACTGAGGTACACTTCTTTTTCAATTACTACCGTTTCAACTTTAGGTTTCGAAAGTTTCAGGGCGAGCCAAATACCCAAGGCCGTAAAGAGTAGTGCAATTGCTCCGATGTAGATCTCAAAGGAATGGCGATATATAATGAAACGAAGCTCCAGCCATTTCAATAGGAATAGAAGAAAGGCAAGGCTGATACTGTAAAGGATGATCGCCTTATGCCTGGCAAAAAAGTTTCGGTTTTCTGACATGCGATAAATGTCCAAAATCTGGGTTTGTTTTAGTCTCTGGTGGTTCTAGCTTTTGTTCTCCAGTATTTTCTTTAAGGTTGCCAAACTAATGTCCATATCCCTGGCAAAATTCTTTTCTGCCATCGGAATCATTATGTTCAATGGGTATCTCAATGTGCCGGCATTGGTAAAATTTACCCTCGTTTGATTATTGGGTAAAGGCTCCGTTTCCATGATGACCGAGGCCCTTGCCTCCATAGGTTTTGTAAACCGAATCTCAGTCTCCACTTTTTTTCCTTCAACAATGTTCATAATTTCTTTCTCCCCCTCGCCTGCCATCCTTCCGCCCTTCCACGAATAAACAAAACCCACGGTTCCGTCTGTTCCTTTGAATTCTTTTACCCTATCGGGCCCCGCAGTTGCCCATTGATTGAACTCGTCCTGGTTTTTCAGCAGTCTTAAGAAGTCAAATACTTTTTGGGTCGGGGCATTGATAATAATTTCCCGCTTCACGTAATGATCTTTCTTCATAAAAAGAGCGAGGATCAATAGGAGTGCAATGATACCTGCTATCGATAGCAGAACGGTAACGACGATACTCATCTTATTTCTTTTAATTGGGGTGGTGTCTGTACTATTATTTAAAACTAATAAATAAAAAAGATGTTTGGAATGGTAGCCAGTGCCTAAATCAGTTTTTGAGCGTGGCTGTCAAATACCAATTCTGCTCCTCTTTAGTCATGAGAGAAAATCGTATTAAACAAGTTTCATTACAGAAGTTTGAATAAAAACAGGAACGACGTAAAAAGAGAACCGGCCTTTAAGTGGCCGGTTGATAGATTAAAATTAAATTCTCTATTGCACTACCAGTTCTGCAGTGGTAAAATTTATTTTACTGGAGCTGTTCGTTGCACAACAAAGTCCGGAAATAGAAAAAGAACGGCTAGAACCTGCGACATTTAAAGTCTTACCTTTCTTTGTAGTTATGTCAATGTAGTGGTTAAAGCTTTTTATGTCATTGAAGGAAGCCACCCATAAAAAAGGAGCAAATGCAGATTTTGAAAGATAGTTAGAGGCCATGGATCCTTCAGAAGAAATATATGAATTGAAGCTAGCAGACGCATCTGTAGCTGATGTCCCAACTACGCCAACGGCATATCCGCTGACTTCTACGGTTCCGCTCAAACGCAAATAAATTGATTGTGCAGCAGTCGGAAGTACCGAAGAACTGGATAAATTACCTGATGAACTACATCCTCCAGCAACAACACCTGATGTAGAAGATAATGCATACATGCTCCCAATATTCACATACCCGCCCGAAGCCAATGCACAATTAACCGACTTGGTTTGGGTAAAAATTAGTGGCTGAACGCCTAAGGTTTTTAAACTTCCAAAAAACGTTGATAAATATAGAGCACTCACTGGAAGGACATTATGTGCATAGTAGGCGGGGGGAGTAGTTATGGCATGGAAAGTAGTGCCTAACAAATCAGTAGACGTGTTATTTATTGATTGCCGTTGTAATCCCAGGTCTTTCGTTTCTTTTTCAGCGATAATAGAGTAATCGTCTGTACTTGTAAACCGGTATTGCGGAAATTGTTTACTGAGATGAGCAATGACGGAATTTATATCCACTCCTGCATTTTTGACCATTTTCCCATAATGCTCCTTATGTGCCCTTGTATAATTGTCCATTGCTTTTTTCTTTGCATCCTCATTCTTGATTTTACCAATTCCTTCCGCTTCAGATTTCATGCTTTCGAATTTGGATTGGTCTTTTTTCAATTCCTCTTCTATTTTCTTTCCATACATTTTATCGAACTCATTTCTAATTTCTTCAAGAACTTTGTCATCCTGGGCATTTACTATTGTGGTAATAAAAAAAGTAGTGCACAATAGCAAAAACAGACTAACCATGTTAGCATAGAGCAGTCTTTTCATTTTTGATGATTTTAGCAGTTAAGAAATACATTATAATTTCTCCAGGACATTTGTATTTCTGTGGCTTTGATAAGAATGGATCCTGTACTTCGCAGAGTTCATTCAATTTTAATAGAATCTTCTCCGGAAGCGATTCGCTTTTCGAGCTATCAATACCTTTGGCGTTGAAGGGAGCTGTCGTTTCTTTTTTTAATGGCGGTATCCTTTTGCGCCTTTAGACCGGCGACAATCATAAGTGAACCGAGGACGGCAAATACTTTTTTCATATCGATATTTTTGATCGACGAATGGTCGAATGTAGAACGATTAATAGCAGCTGCCTATCCTACAAAAGTTCTATTAAGGGCTGTATGAAACCTGTCCTCCTACATCCATGTACGCAGCGTATAATGTGATCACTGCACCAAAGAGTTTATATCTGGCATTGGAAACGAGCCACTGAAATTTATCTAGTAGGAATTGCCTGAACCGCTTGCAGAAGTTTTCTGTAAAGAGTGAAAGCAAGTGGTAGAAAGAATTCTTGGGATCATTTTTACTAATTTGGCAGATCGTTCTGTCAGATAAATGCCACTGTTTTTGGTGTGTCATTTCGTGTGTCTTTTGAGTATCAAAAAATTTGGTAGAAAGCGCGGAAAAAGCGTTAAAAACTGACACACACCCAAAGAAAAAGCCTTGTGGTTAGTAACACACAAGGCTTTCCACGTGCCCAGGACTGGATTCGAACCAGCACACCTCGCGGCGCCGCCACCTGAATCCCGACTGTAAACGTCGGGATACCAATTTCGCCACCTGGGTTCAAGTAGATTTATATTTTTTAATGAATGCCGCCAGTCTCTTTCCTGAGAGATTTTTCAACTTTCTTTCTAATCGAACCACTTCCGACCTGCTCGTTTTTTCAATGGTTAATTCTAAAGTCCACGGCACGTATTTCTTCGTAAACTCTTCCAGACCTGCATTATGCCGAAATAATCTACTGGGCATATTGTCTGTTTGCCCAACATAGTAAATATCGTGGTGTTCAGAGTATAAAATGTAAACAAGAAACACTTACAAAGTTGTGGTGTTAGAAGATCGTTCGAATGTGAAGAACAACGCTGCAAATAAGAAAAAACCCAGCATTTTGCCGTGTTGTACCCAACACTGGATTATTTCATGATCCAGGTACTCCAACGAAAGGCGTACTTAATGACCCACGCCCTCCTATCGCCGGGCTCGGATTTTTATTTCGTCCGCAATTGAAAGCCTACCGACATTGTTTGGCAAAAAAATTTTTGGTTAGCTTTGATTGCTCCCAAAAATAAAAATCCCCGACTATCGTCGGGGTTATTGTGCCCAGGACTGGATTCGAACCAGCACACCTCGCGGCGCCGCCACCTGAAGACGGTGCGTCTACCAATTTCGCCACCTGGGCAAGGGCGGCAAATATAAAGAAAATACCCATTCTCCTAGGTATCGTAGCAAATGCTTTGACCAATAAAATCTATGAATAACTTTGTTTCATGCCAACTGAAATCAACACAACACTTCATTCTTATCAACCTGCTGTTGTTGATCCTAATTTCCCTCCACGGGAATTGGATTTACCGAACTTTTTATATGAAGCCATCGATCCATCGTCTTTTATTGATGTGAAAAGTTGGTCGCAGTTTTTTGATCTTATTCCGGTTGATCCTTATATAAAAGAGGGATACCGATACAAAGCCATTGCGTGGTTTCGGGTAAAGCATGATAAAGCAGATGCCATTGAAGGAATCGATGAACGCATTGCTGCGGTAAATCAATTTAGCGGAATGGAGGAAGAAGAAAGTAAAAAATATTTGAGCAGCAGCAAGCCCACGTGGCATTCTGATCAAACAGGATATAGCGTTTGGAATTTGCCACAGTATGCCATGCAGCAATCGATCAAATATAATCCTGTGCACGGTAATATGCGTCGCGAGTATCCTCGCATAAGTGAGGCAATTCTCCACAGCAAAGACTTCCAAAATTTGTTAATCCACTACGCTTCCTTTTTTGGATGGAGCGATGCAATTGTATTGGTGCAGTTTCAACGTGTGGATTGTCTTACATCACGCATCGGCCTGCCCACAGTTGAAGGTTTCCATCAGGATGGAAATCGCCATGTTGGTATGTTGGTGGTTAACCGAAACAACATCACAGATGATTCTGGCGTGAGCCAATATGCAATTGACGACAACGGTAAAAAATCAGATGAATTAATTTTTGATGAGGTGATCCCTCCTGGGAAATTGATTTATTGGAACGACAAAAGAGTCTGGCATTACGGCTCTGAATTAAAAGTTGCCGATCCCATGAGTAATGGAGGAAGAGGAGTAAGAGACATTATCATCATGAGTGCGAAAACCCCTCCAGCGAATATGCCTCTGGGTCCAATACCGCGGCACTTTTGAGTTCACCAGACAGCTTGTTTTTATCGGCACCAATTTTTTCTACAATTATTAAAACGCTTTTACGGATATTGCACGTGGGATTTTTAATTGTCGTCGGTTAGTTTAGTATCTGAATGCCGGTTCGCCTTCCAATTTTTACCCTACTCTTCCACGGAACAATGCCAGGAGAAAGTAGCAACACCAACCAGCAAAGCGTTGGCCCTGCTCCATAAGCAAACGTGTCGCCCCAAACTGTGCCAAGAGAATTTATTCGCGCATCAGATGGATTATTCCTTTGGTATCTCACTTCAATAGATTGGCCTTTTTGGAGCGAAAGATTCATATTACCATTAAAATGAAATACACTGTCTCCCACTTTGAATTGAACAACCGGATAAGTGCTCATTCCCAGAACAGATCCAAGATTATCGTGACCCACGAATTCCATGACGCCAATTGCTTTTTTGGAATTGATCAACCAAATTGTTTTCGGAATAAACCAAGGCACAACTACGAGGAGAAAAAGAATAATGAAAAAACTACTTCTGGAGAGAATCATGGTGGAGAATTAGCTTTTATCAGCTTTTATAATCTGATTTTTCCCTTGGCAATAAAGATGCGTCATTGCCTGGATGTCTCACAAGATATGCCTCACGGCAGTTAGGAATACAAGTAAAGTGTTAATGTTGGTTCTCTTTTACTAGCACCAAATGTTCGCTAATGGAAAAAAGTATTGACAGCATCATTCTTGATTCAGTGCCTGGGCTATTACCTTCTTGAGTCGGCTCAACTGAAGACTATCACGCTGACCGTCTTCATTACTGTCATAAATTAACTTTCCCGACTTGTCAATTAAACAAAGCCTTGGCGTTGGTTGATTTCCGTATTTATTAAAGAGATCCATGTCATTATATATCTGGATCCAGTCCATTTTATGTCGCTTAATTGTTGCCATGTAATCAGTATACTTCGAAGTTGGTAAGGCAACGGAAATAATTTGTAAATCTTTTGCCTTATAAGAAGTACTGATTTCTTGTAAAGCCGGCAATTCCTTCATGCATGGCGTACACCAGGTCGCCCAAAAGTGCAACAACACATATTTCTTGCCTTTGTACTGGGAAAGAGTAACCTTTTTTTTATTCAGATCGCTGGCGACGAAATCAGGAGCATCACTCGTTTGCGGAACCAATAGCCTACCATATAGGAGCGCATTAACGTAATTTCCTTCGTCAGTGTATTTAAATTTATCAGGAAATGTATTAAATATCATTAACAGGGAATCCGCAGCTAAGATTGCATGTCGCGCTATCTCGTTTTCAAATACGTAAAATGAATAATAAGAATCGAGATTCTTTGTAATGTAATTCAGCTTCTTTTTTCCCCGGTCTTTCACCAATACTTTAAAATAATAATTCCGAATTGCAGTGTCACTTCCACTGAAGATTTTATCTCCATATTTGTTTACATAATCCATTTCCTTTCTTACTTCCGCGCTGCAATAATCAGCCATTTGTTTTTTTTCCTTTTTGAAATCCTGTACATTTTCAAGCACATATTTCTTGAATGGAGAATCCGGAACATCAGTATGCAGAAAGCTGATGACAGCAGGTTTTTCCCTGATAAAAAAAACATCCGCAAAACCTTTGACTGATCCTTCATCTGGATAATCTATTGTTAGGGTCGCATACATTGCGTAGTAGTCACCTTTAAAAAGTAAACGCCCCTGCGCTGTTTGCTGCCCGATTATTTTTTGAGTTTGTTTCCCGTCTTCCAGGATCACCTTCAGTTTTTCTTTAATGATACCATTCGGAAGCACTACAGTAAGATTGAAATGTTTTTGAGCAATTAAGGAGATACTCAAAAAGTGAACGGCAAAAACAAATAGAAGTCTAAGAAGTCGACGTTTCATAATGGGTATTTCATTTGTCTAAATTCACGCTTGAAGAACCGCCCACAAATTGTGAATATATTATTCTTACCGGCAACGAAGCAAATATGAATTAACTTTCCCTCATCTCCCTATCAATTACCCAATATGAGAAAACTTATATTGTCAGTAGCCGTAAGCCTCGATGGCTTTATTGAAGGACCAAATGGAGAGTATGATTGGTGTGTTGCTCCTCCCCCGGCGGATTTTAAAGCGTTTTTTGATAGCATTGACACCATTTTTGTTGGCCGAAAGACATACGAAATGGCACAACAAATGGAAGGCGGGCCGGATGGATTTCCGAAATTCAAAGAATATATTTTTTCAACGACTCTCAGAAAAGTAAAGGAAGGCGCCACGTTAATCAGCGGCAATATCAAAGCTGAAGTGGAAAAAATCAAAAACGAAAAGGGAAAAAATATCTGGCTGTTTGGCGGCGCAAGCTTAACACACTCCTTAATGAGCCTGGGTTTGATTGACGAATTTCACCTGGGCGTTTCCCCGATTATCCTTGGTAAGGGGAAACCTTTGTTTCGAGATATCGATAAAAAAGTTCCACTCAAACTGATACATTCAAAACATTATCCATCAGGATTGCTTATGGTCACCTATAGGATCACGAAGGCATCAAAATAACTTGATGGCGTTATGTTTGAAGTCGGAGGACTACTGTCAAGAAAGCTAACTTTGTTGCATGAACCGCATCGATCGTTTAGTAGCCATTCTCCTGCAACTGCAATCAACGCGACGGGTAAAAGCAAAAGACATTGCAGAAAAATTTTCTCTTAGTCTCAGAACGGTATATCGCGATATAAAGGCGCTAGAGGAAGCCGGCGTTCCCGTGATTGGTGAAGCGGGCACGGGATATAGTTTAATGGAAGGTTATCGACTTCCACCGGTAATGTTTAATCAGGATGAAGCCACTGCCTTGCTCACTGCGTCCAAACTAGTAGAATCAAAAACCGACGCAGGTATTACAAAACACTATACTACTGCTCTTGATAAGATTAGGGCCATCCTGCGTCATGCTGAAAAAGATCATATCGAAGAAATTGATGAACACATTGCGGTGATGAATCATCCTGCCGTCGTTTATCAACCACAATCGGATCTGCATTTGCCATCCATATTAAAAGCAATCAGCTCTTCAACAGTTCTTCAGATTAATTACACATCGATTGAAAAGAATGAAACTACAAAGCGCAAAGTTGAACCTGTAGGTATCTACTACATGGGCAGCCATTGGTATCTCATTGCCTGGTGCCAAATGAGGAATGATTATCGAAACTTTCGAACCGATAAAATTGAAAAACTCCAAGTAACAGAGGAACCCATTTCAAAGATGCATCCTCCATTGCAAAGCTTCATTAAACAAATGTCGGCAGAGAGGGAAGTTCATAAAGTAGTGATTGATGTGGAAGCAGAGGTGGTGAAATATCTTGGCGAACAGAAGTATTATAACGGCTACGTAAAGGAAGAACCTATGGGCGACATGGTGCGTATCACTTTTCTAACGGGTTCCTTAATGGGCTTCTCGCGGTGGTTCATGTTGTTTGGAGATCATGCGCACATAATTGAACCGATCGAGTTAAATGAAATGGTGGCGCAGATTGCGGAAGATATTCTTAAGAAAGTGGAGGCACTCGTGGGTTGATATCGAAAGAAGTCGGGAGCCAATTCAGGTTGCTGGTAGCTGGGTACTAGTCGCTACTATTCTCGATTGAGGCCTTATAAGTAAATCAGAAATCAGGAGCCAGAAGTCAGGAGTCAGAAGAAAGCACGTTGCTGGTAGCTGGTTGCTGGTCGCTACTATTCTCGATTGAGGCCTTATAAGTAAATCAGAAATCAGGAGCCAGAAGTCAGGAGTCAGAAGAAAGCACGTTGCTGGTAGCTGGTTGCTAGTCGCTACTATTCTTGATTGATGCCTTATAAGTAAAGTGTTACAGTCTTCGAATATGATAAGTAGCACCCAGTAACCGGCAACCAGCAACTTTTGTTCCTTAAGGTTCTTTCAAAAATAAAGTTCTGGGGAGTGGGCTTTCTACTGACATAGGGCTGTCACTAGTGCATTGTTTCTTTGAGAAAACAATACACCATGACATTCATCGAGTACTTCAAACAGCAATTCTTACAGGAAGCAGACACTACCCGCAAAATGCTTTCCCGCGTTCCGGAAGATAAATTTGATTATAAGCCTCATCCAAAATCAATGGACATGAAACGCCTTGCGGTTCACCTGGCGGATTTGCCCGGATGGATTCATTTCACGTTCAACACTGATGAAATTGATTTTGCCAAACCATATGAGCAACCCACAATCAATAACAAGAAAGACCTGATGGATTATTTTGAAAAACGTTACCAGGATGGATTGTCTGCGCTAGTAGCGAAAAACGAATCGCTTTTGGACAAACCATGGTCGCTAAGAAATGGTGACACTATTTACTCAACTGAACCGAAAATCGATGTGATCAGAATGTCGCTCAGCCAACAAATTCATCATCGTGCACAGTTGGGCGTTTACTTAAGATTATTGAACATCGCGATTCCGGGCAGTTATGGTCCAAGTGCGGATGAGAATCACTTTGCGTAGGGGGTCCACTAGGCCCGCCTAAGGCGGACTCACGAAGGACCACTAAGCGCACGAAGAAAAAGAAGAGGAAGAAAGGAGCCTTTTTATAAAATGGCAGTTCGCACAGTTGCGAGAGAGAAGAACACAATGAATTGCCTTCCCACAGGGTTGTGCGGACTGCAATTGTGAATGCTGCATAGCGAAGTGAAATGAATGACGGCCCATCTTAGCTGTCTAAATGATTCGCGCAAACAACACTTATATACATTCACGTAACCTAGGTCCGCGCAAGCGGAGCAATTGTGCTCTTACTTCTCGCGAATTTTAGGGACTACAATTTATTAAGTATGCACCTCTCTCCTCTTTCTTTGTGCGCTTAGTGGTCCTTCGTGTGCCCGCGCCAGCGGGCCTCGTGGCCCATTCGAAACGTAATGCCGAGGTGAAATCCAAATTCCCAATCGCTCGCGATTCCAAATTAAATGCTCAGGATTGCCTGGCTTTGCAAACCAGTAGCGATACAATACAGCACGAATATATTTCGGTGGCTTATCCGGAAATGGATTCTTTGCAAATAAGTTTACGATCAATGGATCGTTGACAAGTAGCTTCGAAATAAGCGTTTCTGTCCACGGATATTCTTCAGGTGTAGACATCGCGGCAAACCACATCTGCCAATCCAACCGCAATTGATAAGGCGCAACCTGTGGTGGACGCTCATCTAACAACACCGGAAGTCCTTTATAGATATAAGGTTTCCAATTTGCATTGTCTGTTGAATCATCATCACCTGTTCCTTCAAACACCACATTCATTCTTTCAGTTCCAACACTTCCAAATGCGCCATAGGTGTTCACGAGATCGAACGGATCGAAAGATGTGTTCATGATTTGACTCGGCGATAACATATTCATCAATGGTTGAATACTCAAAACGCCGATCAAACACGTAACCACCCATACGGTTGTCATCATAGGCCGCGATGGCTCCGCTTTTGCGGCAGCATTATCAGCGACACGAACAAGTGATTTCGGTAACAATCTTGAAAAAAACCCATCGTCGAAACACGCAATGGCAGGAACGATAGTAAGCCAATTTAAAAATGATAGGTTGCCACTGAGAATAAGAATGATTTGCAAAGAAATCATAATAATGCCGGCAATATGTCGCCCTATGCGCGGCCAAAAAGCGAACAGTGGCGCTACAATTTCTGCGAGCCAATTGAACCACACGCCCATTCTTAAAAAAAATCTTGGAAGAAAATGAAACCACCTGCTCAAGGGACCCGGTATGGGTTGGGTTTCGAAATGATAATATAGTGCCGTTCCATTTCGCCAGATTTCATCGCCTCTCAATTTAATTAAGCCGGCGCCTAACATCATGCGACAAATCAACCATCGAAACAGGATAATAATTGGCAACGGTGTGGGACGTTTTGGAAATGGTCGCATATCCAATAATGGACAAAGAAAAATGGCGAGAAACCCCGTTTCTGTTAACTGAATCTCCCAACCGTATCCATACCATTCCTGGCCAACGTGATTAAACGACATATAAAAAATCCACAGCAACGCCATAATTGGCGCGTTTGCATATCCTGCAACCACAACACAAGAAAGTAAAAATCCTATCCATGCAACTACCATCAATGCAGCATCACTGTGCCAAAACCAAAAGATGGAAGGCAACCGCATGAATCCTGCGCCTGTGGATCCAAGTGCGCGCGTAATCAGATTCAAATAATTTTCGAGTGGAAGCAATCCTTTCGATCCGATCAATGGAAGGATTTGATTAATCGCCACAAGGAAAGCAACGGCGTACACGAGTCCAAGCAATCGAAGAATCACAAATCGGGTAAGCCAATAGGTTGGTCGGCCGTCTTGTTGCAAATGATAATATCTTGGCTCCGTTTTCATCTACCTCTCTTTTCAGCATTGAACATTGAGTATTGAGTGTTGAGTGTTCTCAGCGAATTTTCAATGTTCAATGCTGAAGATTCAATTTTCAATTTTCAATGTTCAATTTTCAATGTTCATTGAAGACATCCTTCAACGCGCGTCGTGCCGCATGATACCCGCACATGCCATGAACCCCACCACCTGGCGGCGTTGAAGATGAACAGATGTAAATTCCTTTTGCCGAAGTTCGGTAAGGCGACAATCTAAGTGCCGGACGGGTGAACAATTGTTTTGCATCGATTATGCCACCATTAATATCACCTCCAACATAATTGGTATTGTAATTTTCCATTTCAACAGTATTCATTACGTGCCTGTGCAAAATGAGACCTTTAAAACCCGGAGCAAATCGCTCCACTTGTTGTTCAATGCGGTCTGTCATGTCTACCGTAGATCCGTTCGGCACATGGCAATAAGCCCACGCAGTATGTTTGCCAACCGGTGACCTGCTTGGATCAAACAAACTCTGCTGCGCGAGTAATACAAAAGGTTGATCAACGTGTTTTCCTTCAGAGGATAATTGTTCCGACCGCGCAATTTCTTCGAATGTATTTCCTAAATGGATGGTGCCAGCATTCCTGCATATCTGCGATGTAAATGGAATCGGTCCGCTGAGTGCCCAATCAATTTTGAATACGCCCATGCCGTAACGATATCTGTGTAATTGACTAGTATAAAAAGAAGAAAATTTTTCACCCGCGATTTCAAGCAATTGCTTCGGCGTTACGTCAAACAATATTGCGCGATAAGAAGGCAATTCTTTTAGTGATCCCACATAAAAACCTGTTTCTATTTTTCCCCCGAGTGACACGAAATACGAAGACAATGCCTTTGCAATAGATGCCGATCCGCCTTTTGCCATTGGCCAGCCATTCGCGTGAGCTGTTGTAAGCAAGACTAGTCCAAACGACGCCGTGGTTGCGTTCGTTAATGGTTGAATGGCGTGCGCGGCCATTCCTGCCCACAATCCTCTTGCCTCCCTGGTGCGAAATCGCCCTGCAAACGTAGCAGCAGATTGTAATCCCTTTAGTCCAAATGATGCCAGCTTCAATGGATGTTTTGGAATGTGAAAAGGGGCTAGAATGTCGGGAACCAACTCGGGCCACTGCCTCACCATTCTCGACATTATGGTTTGATAAGTTTTTTTATCTTCTCCCAAATATTGAGCAGTTTCATTCACATCATGATATACGCCAACAGCATTGCCATCATCAAATGGATGGGCAGCGGCGATTGTTGGATAAACAAATTCAAGTCCATAATCTTTTAACGGAACAGATTTAAAAAAAGGAGACGCAATCGCCATGGGGTGAATGGCAGAACAAACATCGTGAGTAAAACCCGGTAACGTCAAGGAAGCGGATTTTAATCCACCACCGATAGAATCTTTTGCTTCTATCAGCAATACTGATACACCTTTTCTCTGCAGTGTGATTGCAGCTGCCAGGCCATTTGGTCCGGAACCAACAACTATTGCGTCATACTCCGGGTTCTTTTCATTCATGAAAAAGTCGGTGAAATTTGAGTTTGCAATCGGCCTCAGGCGTATCGACTTAAATTAGTACATTTATTTCTCTTATCCCCTGATTACATTCCTGCCCACACATCTTCATCTAAAAAACAACATATGAAACGTTCTCCTTTTCATCCATTCTGGTTGATGGCCACTGTCATATTTGCCCTATCGTCGTGCGGAGGCAACGAAAAAACCGAAAGCGAAAAAAGCACAACAGATACGGCAGCCGCCGCTACCACTCCTGAACCGGCAGCCACTCCAGCGTCTACTACCACCACCGAACCACAAAATGTAATGGTCACTACGCACAAAGTAAAAAATTTCGAGGCATGGAAAACATCCTATGACGCACATGATTCATTAAGGCTTGCCAGCGGCGTGCACAGCTATGTAGTTGGCAGAAGTGCAAAAGATTCAAGCATGGTGCTCGTTAGCGTAAAGGTTGATGATATTCAAAAAGCAAAAGCATTTGCAAAAGATCCTCATCTGAAGCAAGCCATGCAAAAAGGCGGAGTAGTGGGAGCACCAACATTTAAATTTTATGTGCTCACGTTCAGGGACACGGCTCAAATCAGCACCGATCTTCGGTCCTACACTACCATCACTGTCAAAGATTGGGACCGTTGGCAGAAATCATTTGACTCTACCCGACAACTGAAAGATGACAATGGACTTGTTATTAGGGCATATGGGCATGAAATTGATGATAATCACAAAGTCGCTATTGTAAGTGCAATCACAGATACAGCCAAAGCAATGGCTTATTGGAAATCGGATTTATTAAAACAAAGAAGAGCGCAATCAGGAGCGGGCGAACCTGTGCGATTTGTTTACCATGTAGTACAGAGATATTAGGAATAAAAAAAGATCCGATCTTCAAAAACAATCAATAGATCCAATCTTTTTAGAAAGATCGGATCTATTGATTCACTAACCTCATTGAACCTTCACTATAGCGCTGCCCAACATCAGGATATTTTGCAACCAGCGTCTCAATTTCTTTAACCTCGTTTTCGCTCAAATTAATATCTACCGCCTTTGCGTTTTCTTCAAGGTATTTTCTCTTTTTAGTTCCGGGAATAGGAATGATATCATCGCCTTTTGCCAATACCCAGGTAAGCGCCAGTTGTGCTGGTGTTACATTTTTTTTCTGCGCATAATTGGCAAATTCTTCAACAAGGTGTTGGTTGTTTTGCCAATGCTCACTATCGAAACGCGGAAGCGTTCGGCGGAAATCATCTGAGGCCAATTGGCTATTATCCATAACCGTTGCTGTCACTAATCCTCTTGCCAACGGACTATATGGAACAAAAGTGATTCCCAATTCCCTTACGGTATCCAGAATGCCGTTTTCAGGGTCGCGCGTGAGTAAAGAATATTCACTTTGCAGTGCGCTGATCGGATGCACCTGGTGCGCGCGCTTAATTGATTTGGCTGATGCTTCAGATAATCCAAGATATTTGACCTTTCCTTGCTTCACTAAATCGGACATCGCTCCTACCATTTCTTCTACGGGTACATTTGCATCAATGCGATGCGCATAATAAAGATCGATAGTTTCAACTCCTAATCTTTTTAGACTTTTTTCAACGGCCTCTTTTAAATAAACAGGACGACCATCGAAATAAGTTCCCGTCCCATCTTCCTTCATTCTGAATCCAAACTTCGTTGCAATAAAAATTTTGTCGCGATTTGATTTCAGCACCTTCGATATCAACTCTTCATTATGCCCGAAACCATACATGTCAGCGGTATCCCAAAAATTGATGCCCAACTCCAGGGCTCGATGCAAGGTTGCAATCGATTCTTCATCGTTGCGTGGGCCATACGCGAAACTCATACCCATGCATCCCAATCCAATGGCCGACAATTTCTCACCTGTACTTGCAAGACTTCTGTATTTCATACCTCATAGTTTGAGTGAGGATGCAAGGTACGGCTAAAATGAACGGAGGCTCGGTTGGTAGCGAACGGCAAGTTTCTGACAAGCTGCATACATACCTTCGGTCGAAAGAAAAAGAACGCAGATCTTTTATGATGATTAAGATTGGGTAAAATAGGAGAGCCTATCCTAATAAATCATCACCATCTTCAAAAATCTGCGTTCTTTATTCTGCGCATTAGATGTCTCCGCTTATAAGCTTGCTTTTGGGGCAAAAAATTATCTGTCCGCTACGCTAAACTTGCCTCCGCTTTTTTCACATTGATGTTGAGTAAATATTGTCTCACCTTTCTGATAACATCAACCAGGTTGGCTCTCGAAACATCGTCGTATCCTTCTTGCATTTCCTTCTTCTTGATGGGATCATTTACCATGCTTGAGGCGAATTTGAGCGCCAGCTTGTCCATTAGCGATAACCTTTTTATCACCACTCTTCCTCGTAGAAAAATAATATCCGAATTCCTCATGAGCGAAGTGGGAATATTCGAGCTCGCAAGCCGTTCCTGTTCCTTTAAATCAGTCGATGGTGTACCGCATACCATTACAAAGAACAATTTTTTTGATTTCAATACTTCAGCATTTTGCTTAACCCAATCACGAAACAACCATTTACCGATGTAGATTGAGCCAGCAAGGATCACAAAATCAAAATCTGACAAACTTTTGGAATGGAATTCTTCTGCCTTTACCAACGGCAGGCCCAAATCATCCGCAAGCCAATTCGAATACTGCGAGGTGGCTCCATATTTACTCTTATAAACAATTACGCCTTTCATAATTAGATTGTTTATTTCCATTTCGCACTGCACTTAACACGTTCAAAACTATTGGTTAACTGACAGGAGGCATATGAGAATTGTTATTTGGGCGTGTGATAAAGATCAGTGTGGCTAGGGAGAGGTAGCGACCAGTAACCAGTAACCACTTACCAGTTACCCACCTTCGCTAAAGCTACGGCGGGCAAGCCAGCAACCAGATCATTAATACACGAGCTATTTTTCCGACTTTCTCCTAAATTTGACCTGACCCAAAAAACAACACCATTAGCAACGTTTACTACATAACCATTGCCCTGCAGGCAATTTGCGTAATTCATTGTTTACGCAGTGGCACGCAAACCATGTGGATATGGGTTATCATTTTTTTACCCATTGTTGGATCAATTGCATACATCTTTCTCGAAATGCTCAGAGGCAAAAATGTATCGGGTATTGACCTGTCTAATATTTTTCAATCGAAGCCAAGTATTAAGCGACTCGAAGAAAACCTGCGTTTCTCGGATACATTTAATAATAGGGTGATGCTGGCGGACGCATATCTTGAAAGCGGAATGACGGAAAGAGCAATTGACTTATATGAATCAAGTTTAACCGGCGCATTCGAAGAAAACGAATACGTTCAGACCCAACTGATCAAAGCGTATTACAAAACCAACCAGTTCGACAAGGCGGTTAGCATTGCGAAAAAAATATCGAAGCTTCCAACATTTCCAAGGTCGAGAACGCATATGCAGTATGCCATGGCTCTCGAACGTATAGGACAACCGCAGGAAGCAGAAAAGGAATTCCAAAAAATGCAGAGCCGCTTTTCTTTTTATGAACCGCGATATGAATACGGACTATTTCTGATAAGACACAATCGCAAAAGGGAAGCAAAGGATTTATATGAATCCATGCTCGCTGAAAATAGTCAATTAAGTCCGCGCGAACGAAGAAGTGCGGCTCCGTTTTTGAGATTGGTGAGGGAAGAGTTGAAGAAGATGGAGAAGGTGGCGGATGAGGTACCGAGGACTATAGTAGATAGTTGACAGTTGACAGTTGACAGTTTACAGTTTACAGTTTACAGTTTTCGGTTTACAGTTTACAGTTGACAGTTGACAGAGGAAAGGCGACGGACCTCAAACAACATAAGAAAGAGCGGTGCAGCCACAAATTGCCTTAGGCAATTTGGTAGTGAGCTTTCTCCTCTCGAATTTCTAACCCTTCGATTTAATTAGCGAACTTCAGTTCCTCTTTTTTCTTCGTGTGCATTGTGGTCCTTTGTGCCCTTTGTGACCTTATCACGAAAAGCAGAAAATAATCAAATGAAGATTGCAACATATAATGTAAATGGAATTAACGGCAGGCTTCCAGTTTTGTTGAGATGGCTGGAAGAATCCAAACCGGATGTAGTGTGTTTGCAGGAACTGAAGGCACCGCAGGAAAAATTTCCCGAAGAGGCGATCACCAATCTGGGATACCACGCCATCTGGCACGGACAAAAGAGTTGGAATGGAGTGGCGATTTTGTCGCGACTAGAAAAACCAACAGAAATCTGCAGAGTTCTTCCCGGAGATGAAGATGATTTACATAGTCGATACATTGAAGCTCTGGTAAAAGGAATTCGGATCGCATGCCTTTATCTGCCCAATGGAAATCCGGCACCAGGGCCGAAGTTTGATTATAAACTAAAATGGTTTCATCGTTTATCCACGCATGCAGCTGAACTGCTCGGCTTAAAAATTCCGGTTGTTCTTGCAGGAGATTTCAATGTAATGCCCACGGAAATTGATGTGTATAAACCAGAGCGCTGGGTGAACGACGCACTGTTTCGTCCGGAAACGCGTGAGGCATTTCAACGATTGATTGCGCAGGGATGGACCGATGCAATTCGCACACTGTACCCAAATGAAGTCATCTATACATTTTGGGACTATTTCAGAAACGCATATGAACGCAACGCAGGACTTCGCATTGATCATTTCTTACTGAGTCCGCAGTTAAAAAAATCTCTTAAAAAAGCGACTGTTGACAGACATGTTCGAGGTTGGGAAAAAACGAGCGATCACGCACCTGTTTGGATAGAATTATCGGTTTAGCGTTTCGCGTTTGTCGTTTCGCGTTTGTCGTTTCGCGTTTGTCGTTTCGCGTTCACTAATTTGAAGAATCTTACGAAACAAGAATGCCCTTATTGTCGGAAGACTTTTAGCTTCCCCAAGTATGCGAAGACCCTTACTCTAGTAGACGCCTTGCCTTAGGTTGGAAAGTATCGAGCTAAGGAACGCGAAACGCTAAACCTTAAACGCGAAACTATACCGCAACATTAAAGTCGCGTAACGCGTCATTCAAACTGGTTTTCAAATCTGTTGAGGCTTTGCGTTGTCCGATGATGAGCGCGCAACCTACGCCATATTCACCAGCAGGAAATTTCTTCATATAGGTTCCGGGAATCACAACACTTCTTGCAGGAACGCGTCCTTTGTATTCCACCGGCTCACTTCCACTAACATCAATGATCTTGGTAGACTTAGTAAGCACCACGTTTGCACCAAGCACTGCTTCCTTTTCAACAATCACACCTTCTACTACAATGCATCTGCTTCCAACAAAACATCCATCTTCAACAATCACGGGACTTGCCTGCAATGGTTCAAGTACACCCCCAATTCCAACGCCACCGCTCAAGTGAACATTTTTTCCGATTTGCGCGCAACTTCCAACTGTTGCCCATGTATCCACCATTGTTCCTTCATCCACAAATGCGCCGATATTTACGTAGGAAGGCATAAGCACTACATTCTTCGCCACATATGCGCCATATCGAGCTACAGCATGCGGGACGGCCCGAACGCCCAGATCCTTGTAATTTTTTTTCAGCAACATCTTGTCGTACCACTCAAACGGTTCCACGCTCCACGTCTGCATTGTTTGAATGCCGAAATACATGAGAATTGCCTGCTTTACCCATTCATTCACCTGCCAGGCATTTTCCGCCGGCTCAGCAACACGCAAGCGACCTTTATCAATTTCTTCAATCACCGCTCTAACTGCCTGCGAATATTTATCCTCTTTCAATAATTCCCTTTTGCTCCAGGCTTCAACTATCATTTGCTTCTTGTCCATTCAAAAATTTTTGCAAACATAAGAATAGTTTGAGGTTTGAAGTTTGAGGTTTGAAGTTTGAGGTTTCGCATCTAACAACTATTGGCTAAAAGCTAACGGCTAAAAGCTAATGGCTATCTTCGCCACATGGACTTCTCTCGTGATATTGAACAGTCACTATCAGTATTAAAGTCGGGCGGAATTATTCTTTACCCAACGGACACCATTTGGGGAATTGGTTGTGACGCAACGAATGAAGAAGCCGTTGAGCGCATTTTCGTGCTGAAACAACGGCCATCGAATAAGAGTTTGATTATTTTGGTTGCCGAGGAAAGAGAAATCATGAAATATGTTGCCCACCCTGATCCAAGAGTTTTTGAATACCTGGAGTCCACCAAAAAACCAACGACGGTCATATACGAAGGCGCAATCGGTCTCGCTTCAAATCTTGCCAGCGAAGACGGTAGCATTGCGATCAGAATTGTACAGGATGAATTCTGCCGCCATCTCATCAAACGCCTTCGCAAACCAATTGTTTCTACCTCCGCCAACCTTTCTGGAGAACCCTCACCAAAAAATTTCAATGACATCTCTGACAAGATCAGAAATGGAGTGGACTACATCGTTCAATATAGAAAAGACGATAATCAGGAAACCAAATCTTCCAGTATCATTCAATGGAAGAATGGACAAGCTAACGTTATAAGAGACTGATTCGCGTGAAGTACTAATATTGAAAGTTTATTTTGTACAGCCCACGTGATCACGCTCCCAAACAGGCAATTGGCAACGGGTAATTGGCAAAAGAAGATTAAATTCTGAATCTTAAGAACTAACTAAGACAGAAAGGCAACTAATTCCTGTGTTGCCAGTTGCCTATTGCCTATTGCCTATTTGCACGAAAGTTCAGTGAAGCGCTACGCCTGTATCTTTGCACCCGTGAAAAGATTTCTAGTCATACAAACAGCGTTTATTGGGGATGTAGTTCTGGCAACAGGGCTTCTTGAAAAACTACACGCACATTTTCCTGATGCCTCTATTGATTTTCTCGTTCGAAAAGGAAATGAGAGCCTGTTAGCCAATCATCCTTTCCTCAATGAAGTATTGGTCTGGAATAAAAAGGAAAAGAAACTGGCGAATTTATGGCGCACCTTGAGAAAGATTCGAGGTAAGAGGTATGACAAGGTGATCAACGTACAGCGATTTGCCGCAACCGGAATTCTCACAGCATTCTCAGGTGCAAAGGAAACTATCGGTTTTGATAAAAATCCGTTTAGTTTCTTATTCTCCAAAAAAATCAAGCACATCATCGCGAAAGGACAACATGAGATCGACCGCAATCATGAATTGATAAAATCCTTTACCGATTCTATTCCCGCAAAACCTCGCCTCCATCCTACAGAGAATGATTTTACTTTCACGAAGGAATTCAAGAAAAAAAAATTTATTTGCGTTGCTCCGGCTTCGGTGTGGTTTACGAAGCAATATCCCAAAGAAAAATGGTTGAGTTTCATTGAAAACCTACCAGCAGATCTTCAGGTTTATCTGATTGGTGCATCTGGTGACCAGGAGCTTTGTACCCAAATCATTTCTTCTACAACTCACAAAAACATTACTAGTCTTGCGGGAAAACTGTCTTTTCTTCAATCGGCAGCTTTGATGAAGGATGCACTGATGAATTATGTGAATGATTCGGCACCCTTACATTTTGCATCGTCTGTCAACGCACCCACAACCGCCGTTTATTGTTCAACGATTCCGGCATTTGGATTTGGTCCTCTTGCCGACAAAAGTTTTATTGTTCAAAAACTGGAACCATTGTATTGTCGGCCCTGTGGACTACACGGTTATAAAGCTTGCCCCGAAGGACATTTCAGGTGCGGGTTTGAGATAAAAGATCAACAGTTAATCGACTGTTTGAAGTTTGAATTTTGAAGTTTATCGTTTACAGTTTACAGTTTTCGGTTTCCTCTCCTGACTTCTGACTACTGACTTCTGACTACCAACTTCTGCCTCCTCCCTTTTATATTTGCACTCAATGGACATCACTTGCACAGAAAAGGAATTATTTGTATTCAGGAAAATCGCGCATGCGGCAAAGGAACTGCACATGCCTGTTTATCTGATTGGAGGATTTGTGCGCGATAAATTGATTGGAAGAAAAACGAAGGACGCGGATATAGTTTGCGTGGGGGATGGAATTCTGCTTGCCCATAAAGTGGCTGAACGATTTAATCCAAAGCCAATCGTTTCTTATTTCAAAAACTTTGGTACAGCTCATATCAAACTTGATGAATTTGAAATTGAATTTGTAGGAGCGAGAAAAGAAAGTTATCGTTCGGAATCACGGAACCCCGATGTGGAACCTGGCTCGTTAGAGGAAGACCAATTGCGTCGCGACTTTACGATTAACGCACTTGCCATCAGTCTTAACGATAAGGACTATGGAACGCTAATTGATCCATTTGATGGCCGGGCTGACCTGGAAAGAAAAATCATTCAAACGCCACTAGATCCTGAAAAAACGTTTGATGATGACCCATTGCGCATGATGCGCGCAATCAGGTTTGCAACCCAACTCAATTTCACTATTGAGAGCAAAACATTTGAAGCCATCAGGCATCATACTGATAGGATCAAGATAATTACCCAGGAAAGAATAACAGAAGAGCTAAATAAAATTCTTTTATCGCCTAAACCTTCCATTGGATTAGATCTGTTATACCGAAGCGGCCTCTTGAAACTAATCTTTCCTCAATTGGTAGATTTGGCCGGCGCAGAATACATTGACGGACTTGGGCACAAGGATAATTTTTATCACACATTACAAGTGCTCGATAATGTGTCAGTGCGAACACACGATCTTTGGTTAAGGTGGGCGGCACTCTTACATGATATTGCTAAACCTGCCACCAAAAAATTTGAAGAAGGTCATGGATGGACTTTTCATGGACATGAAGTAGTAGGTGGCAGAATGGTGCCGCGCCTGTTTGCAAAACTTCGTTTACCGCAGAATGAAAAGATGCGATATGTCCGCAAGCTGGTGGAATTACATCTTCGACCTATTAGTTTGACAAAAGAAAATATCACCGACTCTGCAATCCGACGATTACTATTTGATGCCGGCGAAGAAGTAGATGACCTTATGATTCTTTGTGAAGCGGATATCACTTCCAAAAACAAACAGAAGGTGAAGCGATACCTGGATAATTTCAAAATGGTTCGCGACAGAATGCAGGAAGTTGAAGAAAAGGATCGCATCCGTAACTGGCAGCCGCCAATCACCGGTGAGCTGATCATGGAAACGTTTGGTTTATCTCCATGTCGCGCCGTGGGTGACATCAAAACAGCAGTTAAGGATGCAATCCTGGATGGCATTATTCCCAATGAATTCGATGCCGCTTTTCAATTCATGCTTGAAAAAGGACGTGAACTGAATCTTAAACCGGTCTAGGGCTCGGGGTTTTACAGGAAGATCAAAGTTTGACGTCGGGATTCGAAAGGAAGTGTTCGTGGCCACTAACTCATAGGTAGCATAACTGGCTCATTATTGTTTACAGTATTTTTACTATGCTGTTGCCGACTGCTGCGGCGGAAACATGTTCCTGGTATTATCTGCCTGGCTTGAACTGTCCTTTTTTCTCTTCGCGATTTCTTTCTGGAGTTGTTCGATCTGCGCTCGAAGAGATTTGAAGTCGTTTTTACTGAGGCCGTTTAGCATCGATTTGCTATATTGGGCCGTGTAATCGGAAAGGCGGTCATGCAATTCCGTTAGACTAAGATTTGCAAGGTCTTGATTCATAAAAACGGATTTCGATGGGCCTGAACTAACTAGCAAAAAATATTCCAAAAATTAATTTCGCTGAAGTCCTCCGGTCAACGAATTGATCCTCGTCAATCCAACTAATTGGTCATATCTCCCACCGAGCGGCCGATAGTACACAAGAATCATATAGCTGTTTTCTGTTTCCCAATAATTACCTTCAGTTTCATCGAAAGAAAATTTCTTTTTAGAATCATTTTTATCTACAGTTGCATAACCAACATCATAGTAACCCTGCTTCAAAGTGATTGCGGTTTCATATACTCCCTTGTCTGCATTGAATCGCATTTTCGCTTCAGGATCCTGGCCATAATGTGTGAGTTCTCCAAACAGATACAGATCCTTATTTACGTATGGCGTATTGCCTGAGGGAATAAATGTAAAATGCACGATTGCATAATCTCCTTGCCACAAGGGATTAAAATTATCTAGCGTTTCCACGCGATACATCCCATCATTGTCGCCATAGAAATTGAATTGCTGCGCACTTCGCGAGGCGGTAGGTTTTACAAAAATCTCCGTTGAATTTTTATAATAATGCCCACTGTCTACCCGATCACTTTGCAGACGAAGACTTCTTAAGTCGAGCCACCGCCATTCTTTTCCCGCAGGGAAAACAGCTTCATTCTCCGTATTGAACTGAAGAATGTTGTTCGTCATGAATGTAGGCCGAAGCTGTGTTACCGCATTATCCCAACGTGCGTTTTGAAGGATGGTAACGCTCATTTGCTGGCCGGCATTTACCACTTGCAGATTTTTGCTGTTCACTTTAAATTCAATTTTCTGGTGGGTGCGGAAATAATTTGCGTTAAATGGTTGCACTACGTCGGCAGCGATCAACGCAATGTTTTGAAACACCAGGAATCGTCTTGAAAATGCAAGTTTAGCTGTATCGCCATCCAAAAAAACTTTCAAAATATAATTGCCCGGTACGCGTGGCGCACAGTTGCGATCTGGCAATATTGCCTGGTAGTGAGTATATCTGGTCAGCGCCACATTTGACGTACGGTATGTACCGATCCGTTGCTGCATAAAACCGCTAATATAGTCAAACGGCGAGGCCATTGCCGGAGTCCAATCCGCATTACACAATTGAAAAGTATAGCTGTAGTTTTTGATGTTAGCATCCATATCGTCGAAATGTAACTCCATCCTATCTGCACTGTTTAATTCTAAAACAGGATATCCTAATGGGTTCCCAAACATGTGGAGCTGAATCGTTTTCAATTGCGGTAGCCTCGTTTCTTCCTGCATTTGCGTAAAACCAAGGGTTGGCAGCAACATTAAAATGATAACCACAGATGCCCGCACTGAAGTATTTAATGCAGAAAGGTATTTCCTGGCTCTCCTGTAGGTTAGCATTGGCACTGGTTTTAGTTCAAGACGGAGTTTACGGCATTCTGTGGTCATAGGAAACGTTAAAATGCAATATCAAATATAGCCTCCGCCCTTGAAGATTAAAAAATAGGAGCAATTAATTGGCAGACGTTATTTTTGAAAAAATAATCACCACTGTTGAACCTGGCATCATTCATAGCATGGCGAATCGCATTCAACAAGAAGAGTTCTTTTTCGAGGTTCATCATCAGGATTGCAATTATCGCAACCTCGATTAGTGTAATGGTGATGATCCTCACGTTTGCGCTCACCAGCGGGTTTCAAACTACAATCAGTGGAAAGGTATTTAGCTTCTGGGGACATCTGCGTGTACAGGAATTTCAACCCAATAAGGTTACCCTGGCTGAAGAAACGCCAATCCGGAAAAATGACACTGTTGTACAATTATTGAAGAATCATGCTGAAGTAAAAACGATACAAGCCTTCGCCACAAAAAACGCAATCATTAAAACTGCTGAATCTGTTGAAGGCGTTTTGTTCAAGGCCGTAGAAAAGGAGTATGATTTTAGCAACCTCAATAGTTTTTTGAAGTCGGGAAGCTGGTTACATTTTCCAGATAGTGGATATAGCGATGAGGTAGTTCTTTCAGAATACATAGCCTCGCAATTAAAGGTAAAAGTCAACGATAAAATTCTCATCTACTTTATTCAGCCAAATGGATCGGCACCGCGACCGCGCAAGCTTACCGTGTCGGGATTGTTTCGATCCGGAATTGATGAATACGATAAGTTGATCGCATTTTGCGATTTACGATTGATACAGCGATTGAATGACTGGCAGGCGGATGAAATCGGGGGTTATGAAATTTTTTTGAAAGATTACCGCAAAATGGACACGGTGGCCGCGGATGTTTTTTATCAATTACCAGAAGCCTGGAATGTGCAAACGAGCAAAGAATTGTATCCAAATATTTTTGACTGGTTGAATTTGCAGAATCAGACAATCGTGCTCGTGATCATCGTGATGATAATCGTCGCGATTCTCAACTTAATGACTTGCCTCATCATCCTCGTACTAGAACGCATCAAAATGATAGGCGTTTTGAAAGCAATTGGATCTCCGGATTCAAGTATCCGGGGAATTTTCTTATATCATGGCGCCATCATTACTGTATTGGGAATTCTTGCCGGGGACATTGCGGCCTTTCTGTTATGTTGGCTTCAACAGCGCTATGGATTCATTTCACTCCCAGAGGAGGCGTACTATATTTCAACTGCCGCGGTAAATTTGGAATGGTGGCATATAGTTGTTGTGAACCTGGGCACCTTCATTGTTTGTTTCCTCACCTTAATTATTCCAACGCTGGTTGTGAAGGGGGTGCAACCGGTGAGGGCGATACAGTTTAGGTGACGTGGTTACTGGTTACTGGTTGCTGGTTACTGGTTGCTGGTTGCTGCTTATTGGGTGCTTTTAATTGACCACGGAACTGAATTGATGATACTGCATTGTAGCAGGTGAATGAAAAGCTCGACTGCCCGCCGCGGACTACACTCGGGTTTTGATATTGCTTGTTTTTGTTTCATCCTGTAGTCATCGGATCAAATGAGCAAGTACAATGCCGGTGGCGATGGCGGCGTTAAGTGATTCTGCCTTTCCTTTTCGGGGAATAGTAATTCTTTCTTTGGCGTAATTCATCAGGTTTAGCTGAACTCCCTTTGATTCGTTCCCAATCAACACCACGCCTTCTTTCAAAGCTTCCAGGCCATACAATGATTTACCATCTAGTGTGGTGACATAGATAGGCGGTAAATCGTGATGCTGAATAAAAGATTCAAGGTCGGTGTAAATGAGTTCTACCCGCGCAATACTGCCCATGGTGGCTTGTACTACTTTTGGATTAAACACATCAGCGCTGTCTTTGCTGCAAATAATGGTGCTGATGCCAAACCAGTCTGCAGTGCGCACAATGGAACCCATATTGCCCGGATCCTGGATTGTATCCAGCATGAGTGAAACACGATTACGAAAGGAGTTTGTTTTAGGGAAAACCGGTTGATGAAAGAGGGCGATCACCTGGTTTGGGGTTGACAGGAACGAGATCCTTTCTAATTCCTTTTCGTCGATTTCAACGAGGTTTTTGACACCAGGATGAGCAGTGGCAAACGTTTCCGTTGCGTATATGGAATGCAACGTTACCGTGGATTCGTTTAATAACTCGTGAACCAGTTTGGGTCCTTCGGCAATGAATAACCTTTCATCTTCTCTTAATTTTTTGTGGCCCAAGTTTTGAATATATTTGGCCTGAGCTTTGGTTAGCATTGCTTTCGTTTAGGCATTATGTTACGCAGCCCCCAAGTTACATTTTCTTTGTCCAAGTTTTCCGCAGTGCTCCTGCTTCCCGTGCTCCTGTCGAGCTGCGCTCTACATACTTTCATAAAAAAGGCTCCGAAGAATATTCCATACGTTTATAAGACCAACATCAAAGTTGAAGGCAACCTAAGTTCTGGTGATAAGCAGGAACTGGAAACGAAATTGCAAAACCAGTTGGACGACAGCTTAAAGCTAAAGATCAAATCCTATCCGCTTTGGGAAACCATTAGTAAGCCGCCCATTTTTGACACTACCGCCATCCGCAGATCAGAGGTTTTCTTTGTGCAGTTACTAAACTCACTCGGATATTTTTCCCCCACCATTAAGGATACTTTTTTCATTGACACCACACGAAAAGGTGAGCAGCGGGTTACCGTTAATTTCAAAGTGAATCCGGCCAGGGGTCTGAAATTCGATTCCGTTGGATTTGCCCTGGATTTACCTGAGTGGCAAAACCTGGTAATGCAACATCGAAAAGAAAGCGTTCTGAAAAAAAATGAACCATACAACAAGGGAGTCGTAAGAAAAGAGTTGGATCGGATAATCGAGTTGCTGCGCGATAATGGGTATTACAAAGTGGGACAAGAAGACCTTTATGCCGAAGCGGATACTGTGGCCTTTGGATTAATTGACCCCACACTTGATCCATTTGAACAAGCGATATTGTTGGAAGAACTCAAACGAAAGCAACAAAATCCTACCATTAAAGTAGTTATTCGACAGCGTCCGGTAAAGGACAGTTCTCATATCCGTTCCTATTTCATCAATAGTGTCACCATTTACCCCGACGTTCCATTCAGGTCTGATACTAGTGTGACTCCTGTATATGATACCACTCACATTGGGAAGTACACAATAATTTCACAAACGGATAAGTTCAAAAAGAATTTCTTGTTGCATTATTCGGCACTCAGACCTGGAGAGTTATATCGACAAGTAAACTATTATAGGACGATTGCTTTGTTCAATCAACTTGGAGCCTGGCAGCAGGCTAATGTGGACATATTTGACAACCCAGCCAATGATTCACTACTTGATGTTCGGATTGTATTGTATCCAGGCAAGAAATTCGGGTTGGTACTGGATTTGGAAACCACTGTAAATAATGCGCTGGGTAATAATCCTGCCTTCGTTGCAACTAGTAACTTGTTGGGATTTGGCATTAATACGGGAATAAGAAACAGAAATTTCGCTAAGGAATCTATACAATCCACGACCAATTTAAGAGCGGGTATTGAACTTGGTCACGATTTTGTGCAAACGCTGCAGATAAGCGGCGCCCAGAATTTTTATTTCCCGAAACTCATTATGCCGGGACTAAAGAAATACGATAGTGTTCGGACCATTTTAAGTTTGAATGCCGCGTACACTGATCGCAAAGATTACTACCAATTGGGATCGATGAACCTGGCATGGGGATATGAAATCGCGAAAAGAAATCACGTTTGGTTTTGGCGGCCTTTCAATTTAGAATTGAGCAATCTTACTTCTACTGATAGTCTAAACAAAGATTTGAAAGAGAATTCGCTGTTACGTTTTGCATTTAACGACGGTTTAGTATTCGGTTTCATTGGTGGACAGGGAGTTTATCGGCGGCAGTTGGTGAGTGGAAATAACCTCCACACAGTCAGAATCGCCGCCGAAGAAAGTGGTACCCTGCTTGGTATGATTGAATCACTTGACACGCGAGGTAAGATGTTCCGATTTTTCAAAACGGATGCACAGTACACCTTTACTCACCAATTCAAGAGCTCTGCATTCTCCTTTCGAATTATGGGCGGAGTTGGATGGGCATATGGCGATAGCAGTGTAACCGTGAAAGAAAAGACAATGCCATTCTTTAAACAATACTTTGCCGGAGGGCCAAACAGTATGCGTGCGTGGCAAGTACGACAATTAGGTCTTGGATCAAACAAAAATGATACATCAAACGTAGATCGTTTCGGTGACATCCAATTTGAAACGAATGTTGAATATCGTTTTCGCCTTGCTAACGTTGCAGGAATTGGAACAATTGGAAGTGCATTCTATATTGACGTGGGCAATATCTGGTCGCATAGCACGTATGGCGACGCAACATTAGAGAACTCAGATTTTAAATTAAATCGAATGTTGAGTGACCTCGCAATAGGAACCGGCACCGGCCTTCGTTTCGACTTCAGCTATTTTCTTATCAGGCTTGACTATGCGTTCAAAGTGAAAGATCCCAATAGGATTCAAGACCCTGACCAATGGTTCTACAACTGGAAAATATTCAATGGACAATTGCAATTAGGGATAAACTATCCGTTTTAGTTGACAGTTGACGGATGACAGTTGATAGATGACAGTTGACAGTCTGGCAAAAGTTTAAAGCTAGTAGCATTTAGAACGCGGATCTGTTATGATGATTAAGATTTAATAAGATGGGGACGCAATTCAGGGAAAAGACCCTCATCATAACAAATCATCACCATCTTATCCCGATAGCTATCGGGACTGCGTTCCGTCGCTTTCAACTTTTGGGTTTTACCTTACAATTGACGGTTGCTTATACAAGATGCAGGATGCCTGATACACTAAATCCACAAATTTTATTCTTGCCTCTTCTTCTAAGCTTTCCCATCTTTCTATGCTCCTATGTGTTGTTAGTTTGACGAATGCTTTAGTCTTATGCTTTACCCGGTAATATCATTGCATTTCATTTTTCTCCCGAATCCATTTCTCAACTTCAGGAATTGTAAGAGCATCTTTCACATGAAAGTTGCCAATTCGTGTTCTGCACAATTGACTCAGGTAGCCACCTACGCCTAAGGCAGCGCCAAAATCATTTGCAAGACTTCGAATGTACGTGCCAGTAGAACAAACAACACGAAACTCTACTACAGGAAGATTGATTGTTGAAATTTGAAATTCTTTTATAGCAACCGTACGCGGCTCTAATTGGATTTCCTTCCCTTTTCGCGCCAGCTTATATACCGGTTGACCTCCTACCTTAATAGCTGAATGTATAGGCGGCACCTGTTGTATTTCGCCCATAAATTGTTTAGATGCGTGTTCTATTTCTTCTTTCGTCAAGTGACTGAAATCTTTCAGATTCATCGGTTCGCTCTCCAAATCATATGTTGGTGTAATAGCGCCAAGTGTAAATGTTCCTGTGTACTCTTTTTCCTGGGCCATGAAATCGTTAATACGTTTTGTAAACTTTCCAGTACAAACAATGAGCAGTCCCGTGGCTAAAGGATCGAGCGTGCCGGCATGCCCAACTTTTTTTATCCGCACCAGGCTCCTGATTTTTCTCACAACGTCGAACGAAGTCCATTCAAGTGGTTTGTTGATTAGCAGTGCTTGCCCTTCTTCGAATATGTTTGATGTTTGAGGTTTGATGTTTGATGTTTGATGTTTGAGGTTTGATGTTTGAGGTTTGAGGTTTAAGGTTTGAGGTTTGAAGTTGTTGAGTGTTGAATATTGAGTGTTGATTGTTGAGTGTTAGAAATTAAATCGCGCGGCGGGCTTTGAGTTCGAGATATTTATTCACTGTATTAATTGTCAAATTTTGTGGCGCGGTAAGAATAGTAGTGATTCCGTGTTGCTGAAGTTCTTTTACCATGAGTCGCTTTTCATATGCAAACCGCTCAGCGATCGTTCTAATATAAAGATCTTCCATGTTGTCTACCTGCGTATCCGTTAATTGTCGCAATTCAGTGTTCTCAAAAAATACAACTAGCAAAAGATGCTGTCGGGCGATACTGCGGATGTAGGGTAGTTGTCGCTGCAGCCCTGACATCGATTCAAAGTTCGTAAACAAAATCAAAAGACTTCTCTGCGTAATACGGGTCTTGACAAAACCATACAGCCTTTCAAAATCTGTTTCCAGGAAATTCGTTTGCTGCTTGTATAACAATTCCAACACGTGGTTCATTTGGCCAGCCTTACGATCTGCCGCCAATACAGTTCCTATTTGATCTGCAAAGCTCACGATGCCGGCTTTATCTTGCTTGATGAGTGCAACACTTGACAGGATCAGTGTTGCATTAATGGCATAATCTAAAAGGGTCATCCCTTCAAAGGGCATTTTCATCACGCGTCCTTTGTCGATAAGGCAATACACTTGCTGACTTCTTTCATCAGTGTAATTGTTCACCATCAGTTGGCCCTTTCGCGCTGTCGCTTTCCAGTGAATAGTGCGAATGTCATCGCCCCTAACATATTCTTTTATTTGCTCAAACTCCAGGCTATGTCCAAGTTTGCGCATCCGTTTGCTTCCTGCTTCAGCAAGATTACTAGAGTGAGCCTTCAATTCGTACTGACGCAGCGCGAAATACGATGGCAATACCTTAACCATTTTTTGCGCTGGCAGTTTGATATGCCGGATGACTAACTTCAACGGACTTCGCATTAGCACATTCACATCGTTAAAAAAGTATTCACCCCGTTCCACCGGCCGAAGCGTATAGCTGGCTACTGTTTCGTCTCCTTCTTTTACTCTAAGGCGAAGTCTAAAATTTCTTAGTTGAAACTGATCAGGAACTTCATCAATGAGGGTCAGGAAGACCCGAAACCGATAGTTGTTTTTTACGCGGATCTCAACTTTATTCTCGTCGCCATTACTGAATCGCTCCGGTAATATTCTCTCAACTTCTAAAGTTTTGCTTCCTCCAAATAGTACCTGGTAATCCGCAATTAGCATGATGACCAGGAAGGCCAATAAGATCTGGGCGAGGCGAAAAAGAACAGGAAACCAATAAGAAAGAATGAACAGCAGAATGACGGCAACCAGCAAAAGATAAAATCTCCTGCCGAAGAAAAGTGGCTTCAGGTATCGGGCATAAAAGCTATTCATTGCCTCTCCTATCTTGGTATTTCAACACTGTGGATCAATTGATCAATGATGCTGTCTGCACTGGCGCCTTCCATTTCCTTTTCAGGAGTAATAACAATTCGGTGGCGTAATACTGGTGGTGCTACGAAAATGATGTCATCGGGTGTAACAAAATCTCTACCTCTCATAGCAGCAATCGCCTTTGCGCCATTAAGAATTCCGATGGATGCCCGAGGAGATGCTCCCAGGTAAATATTCTTGTTATTCCTTGTGCCAGATACGATAGTAGTAATAAACACCAATAATTTTTCTTCTATGTGAATGTTTCTCACCTGATCACGAAGTGATTTCAAATCTTCAGCGGAAATAACCGGTTGCACTTCGTATACCATGTTTTGCAAACTGGTATTGTGATGATGCAATAACACTTTTAATTCTTCTTGAGTGCTGGGATAAGAAACGTTGATCTTGAATAAAAATCGGTCTAGTTGGGCTTCCGGCAAATGATAAGTACCCTCTTGCTCGATAGGATTTTGTGTGGCCACAACCATAAAAGGCGCTTGCAATAGATAAGTAGCTCCGTCCACCGTTACCTGTTTTTCTTCCATCACTTCAAATAAGGCGGCTTGCGTTTTTGCGGGAGCACGATTGATTTCATCTATGAGTATAATATTGCTGAAAATAGGTCCGTGCCTGAATTGAAATATTGTTTCCTTGGGATTAAATACAGAGGTACCTGTAACATCACTAGGCATGAGGTCAGGCGTGAACTGTATCCTGGAAAATCCAGTTGATACGGCACGCGCCAGCAATTTTGCGGTTAGTGTTTTGGCTACTCCGGGCACGCCTTCTATCAACACGTGACCATCCGCAAGCAAACCCGCCAGCAATAGTTCGATCATTCTATCCTGTCCTACGATTACTTTACCGATTTCCCTCTTGAGATGACTTACGGCATTTTGCAGGCCGCTGAGATCAGTACGTTGCTGAAACAATTGTTCTTCCATTACTATTGGTATTTATAAAATGCTTCGGTCTGCCTATGAAATTCCATCAGGTCATGATCACTCACGTTGTCAAAATCGTTGATCATTTTCGCCTTATAGATCATTTCATTCAGTTGCTCCGTTGGGTAGCCGCTCTTGAATGCAAGCTTCGAGATAAATTCTGTGTCCACTACCCCTGTAGACAAGTTATATTTTTGGCGAATGTACTCCATCAGGTGCGCACTCATTTTCATTCCCAAATTTTTATTGTCCCGATACTGGTAGTAAAGTCGGCCTACTGTTTTTACAAAGTCGAGCGAAGTATTTTGGTGCGGCTTTATTACAGGAATAATCCTTTGCTTTCTTTTCGATTCAAACAAATAAATAAAGGCAAATAAGAGGAGCACTAACCAGAATGCACTGCTCAGACTTTTGTTGCCCAGAATCACTTGCAACGAGTTAAAGTTGCTACCCGTTCTGCGATAACGGAAGTATTGATCCCACACAATTGTGCTCACATATTTTGGGAAATAAGAAAAAGTGCGATTGTAATATTCGATGTTGTTTTTGTGCAACAAAAAGAAATTACTGAATGCGAGGGGATCCGATTGAATAATGATGCTGCCTTCCTGATACATTTGCCGCAACAAATTGGCGTGCTTATTATCATCACGACCAACTACACTCGTATAATTGCTGTCGAAGCCATTGAAATAAGTATCAGCGGATTTGCCCGGATAGGCGTATGCCGTTGAATCCAGCGTTACAGGATGCTTGATGGACAATTGTAATGAATCAAAAAAACGCACAAAAGTATATGGCTGAAATATCCGCAGTTTCATTGAGTCCGTAAAATTCATTCCCCACGAAAAACTGGAGATCAATACGTGGTTGCCTGATTCAACAAACCGAAGTATCGCTGCCAACTCTTTTTCATCTGGGTTGAATTCGGGCGTAATGATCACATACAATGCTTTTGAATGTTTGCTACTTGAATTGTATGTGTAATCAGAAATGAACGAAGAATAGGCTGCAGGGGATTCCTGGCTGACTTTAATGTCAGCAACCGGAAACATGTATTGTAGATTCTCATAAGCAACATATGTTCCGTACGGAATTTTATCTCCCTTGCGCAGGGTGATACGTTCGTCCATTTTTTTACCACTAAAACCGTTACATCCCCACAGGAGCAGAATGGTACCGAGAGCAACGCATATATTTAAAATGTTCTTCAATGTAAAAACGATTCAAACTTTTTTCTGATCAAGTCATATTGGTTATTATTTAACTCGAACTCTCCGTACCACGTGTATTCATATGCGGTGGTGAGATAGCGAAATTTCTGATTAAGGGGATGACTACCCAATTGCAATATATAATCCCAATTGGTCAATTCAGGATGCATGCGGATCAATTGTCTCGTATCCAGCTCCTGCAATAACCACATGTAACGATATCGCGTAGCCAACCTAAAGGCGCCATTTTGTTCTGCATCTCTGATCAAGGCAGGAAGATTGGCAGTGTCTGCCTCAGCGGCCATGTCTATCGATTCGCCAATTATTTTCTTTTTTCTTTTAAAAAGAATGATATTATTATCAGTCAATAGTTTGAAGACTACATAAGCCAATACCGCTAGAAACACTCCAATGAGTAAATATGAAAACAAGCCTGACAGCGGTGAGAGATTAATATTGACGTTCCTGGAATTTTGTCTTTTCTTCTTCCAATACTCCGGATTATTGGCATAGGCGAATGCTTTTTCATTTTGCAATCTCTTAATCGTTGAGTCTGGCGTAGCGCGAAAAATCATCGTGTCTGCAGTCGCAGGTTCTTCTAAAAATGTAGTATCCTCATCGGTTGTCACTCTTTCCTCTACTGCTGAATCGGAAGATTGATCAGTTTGGGCGCCAGCCACAATAGGAAACATAAGGATAGCAAAAATGGCCAGCCATCGGGATAACATGGTATGTTTCTTTCGGATCAATTGGCAGCCTCCAATTTCTTTTTAAGTCTGATTGGATAGATAACGAAATACCAAATGATGAAAGCAGCTGAGCCTATCAGGATAATCAGGCTTAACCAGATCGGCATAGTAGTATAGCGCGTAACAAAACCTTCGAAGAACGCAGCCGTAATAAAAATAGGCACCAGCCCTATCATGATTTTAGTTCCATCTTTAGCGCCCCTTCGGAGGGATTCAATTCTTTTAACTGTTCCAGGAAAAAGAATACTGTTGCCAAGAATCATTCCCGCGCCTCCGCTAATTATTATGGCGGAGATTTCTAATGTACCGTGAATCCAGATTACTAATACGGATGATAATCCCAGGCCTTTGGCGAAAAACATGTATTCAAAAGCACCTACCATTACTCCATTTTTGAACAGCACGTACACTGTTCCAATGGATAAGGTTAGTCCTAGAACAAAACAATTGAATGCAATTTCGATATTATGGAGAGCAATACTGAAGAACATGTTCAACTGACTTCCACTCTTGTACACACCAAATGGATCTCCTTTTGAAATATTTTCCTCTGTCATGTCCACATATTGATCCGTAAGCACTCCTCGCACAAAAGTCTCGTCATGCATGGCAGAGAAAACGGCAACAATCGCGAAAAAAATAAATATGCCAAACGAGTATAGCAATTGCCGGTGATGTTTTCTGACGATTAACGGAAGTTCGGTCTTCCAGAAAGAGACAAGTCGCGATGTATCTTCTTTCTTATTCTCGTAGATACGCAAATAAATACTTGAGGCAAGCCCATTTAAAAATTGGGTCACCCTGCTTTGAGGGTAAAAAGTTTTGGAATATCCCAGGTCATTCACCAGGTCGGTGAAGCGATGTGCCATTTCATCGGGATCGGATGGATTTTCGGCCTGGTACTGCTTCCACTTTTCGATATTCTTTTTTAAAAAAAGGCCTTCTCTCATAACACGAATTAATACGAATTACACGAATTAATGATACTTAAACGAATTACACGAATTAATAGCACATGGACGAATAACTAAATCTCTATAATTGGAGAATCTATGAATCTTAATCCGCGTCAAGTGGTGCTCTGCAGCTTCGGTATTCAACCATTACTGCTAATTCGCTTTTAAGCCTTCGGTGGGCCGGAAATTAAAAATAGCAGAAAATTGGCTTGCGGTTAAAATTTATCGATTTTTACTTTATGCTCGTAGTCAAGTTAGATACCGGATTTAATATAGAAGTCGAGTTTGCGACCGCACCCTTCCATCGCAGGTTATTTGCCTGGGTGCTCGATTTCATTATACTACTTTCTTATTTATGGGTATCGAATAAAGTGCTTGATAATCTCTTAGGTGAGTTTTGGGACACTGAATACGAATGGCTAAACGTATTGCATATCTTACCATTCTTACTATATCATCCCCTGATGGAAATATTCCTAAATGGGCAAAGTTTAGGCAAGCGGGCATTAAGGATAAAGGTGATAACAATGGAAGGCGGACAGCCTTCGGTGAGCCAATACCTGATCCGCTGGATGTTTCGGCTGATCGATGTTTGTTTATTCCTTATGCCAGGATTCTTTAGTATTATTTTGTCGCAGCGCGCGCAAAGGCTGGGAGACATGACGGCGGGAACGATCGTGATTGATACCAGGGCCAGCACTTCCTGGCAGGACACCATTTTTACAGAGATAGAAACAACATATAAGCCTAAATATCCGCAGGTAATGCAGTTAACCGACAAGGACATTAATACACTTAAAAGTATCATTAATGCGGTGACCAAACGTAACGATTATGAACTCGCGCATCGGATCAGTGAGCGCATACAAAGCAAACTAAATATGCAGGCAGATGAAGACTCACTTACGTTTTTGAAAAGACTATTGAAAGATTATAACTTTTATTCCACAAATACCTAATGATTCATGATGCCGGATGCAGGATGCAGGATGCGGAATGATTATATAAGAGGTCTATCTTCCCGCTAGTGCGGCTGCCAGACCACCAAATATGAAGGCCAGCGCACAAAATGCCAATCCGATTATCACAAGAATCCCGACAAACCTAAAATAGGCTCTAAGATTTCCCAAAGAATTGTTGAGCGTTTGCTGATCATTGCTTCTTAACGCAGATTGCATCCTGTTGCTAAATCTATAAAGAAAGAGAAAAGGAAAGAAATACAACACAGCCATAGCAACATAAATTGCTGCAATGAACCCTCGCATAATACCGGCCATATTAGTTCTGTCATATGGATTGGTAGCGACGTTTGAAAAAACAAAGGATGAAAAAATACCAATCAAAATAAAGAGGCCGCAAAGGATGAATCCGCAAATCGAGAGGAGCTTTGCCCATCTTGCAGAGTCGCGCAAAAGCACCTGTGCCGTATTGTCTAACTGCAACTCGATCAAGTTATTTGTGTCCATGATGATTTGTTTATTGATTATCGGGCCACTCTAGCGATTTCAACAAAGCAGAAGGGAAAACCGGGACTGGCTACATTATTCGCCGGCAGACAACCATTGAAAAGGTGCAACAGGGATATTTCTCATCACCCAAAAAGAAACCACTGCTATCAGCACTGCTTTCACAAATGTCGGCGAATAAAATATTTTCTGTTTCCATTCCTGATGAAAAAAAGAATTTGCAATCGTCACTATCGCAGAATATGTCAACAATGGCAGCGCGAGAACTGCCAGCAGATTGAAGTCCGCGGCCTGGATCACTCTACCATTCAGCAGCGCGTGAATTGCTCGCTGGGAACCACAACCCGGGCAATCGAGATTGGTGAGGCTGTGAAAAATGCATTTAGGAAAAAGGTTGGATAAGGATGGATCAAACAAAAAATATAGTAGCGATCCTGCGATCGCTACTATAATTAATGACAGAATATGTTTCCTGCTTAACGTCATTTAATAATTTCCCCTGTTCTGCCAAAAGGCAACTCCTCCCATGAACATAATGAAAATAAAATAGAGGATTATGCAACCAAGCCCGATGAAGAATCCGAGTTTTGTCCACTTAGCAGCTTCTTTGGACGACCTCATGGCTCCTTCATAATCTCCGGTGTCATATTTTGAATTTACCTGTGCCGCGAAAACGATGCCGGCAACGCCGAACGGAAGACAACAAAATAGTGTCACAAGAATTGATTCCACCAGCCAGTTTTTAGGGCGCATAGGTGGGACAACGGGCTGTTGCTGTTGTTGGGTTGTGTAATCCATGTTGGGTTTTGTTTTAAGTAAAAGGTGATTACTAAGATAAAGGGCGATGAAGATATTAAATGAAAATTTTTTTCACAATACCACTTTTGTGTTAGGAACTTTTTATTCAATTGGCAATTGGCAACGGGCAATTGGCAAAAGAAGATTAATGAACTTTCGTGTCCAATAGGCAATAGACAACTCAAATTCAAATGCGTTCTTGAAAAAGGAAGACTTCATATCCTTGAAGCAGAAAATAGCGGCTTCGCCGCGATTTGGTTTTTGGATGCTTAAAAGGCATTTATTTCGTCAGTGTGTCTCGACCTAAGATTGCCTATTGCCAATTGCCTGTTGCCTATTCCGGAGCGAGAACACCAGAAATCAGTAAGCTTGTGCAAATAACACACGTTCCTTACTAGGGTTACCTGTAAGAATGCACTTACCGGTCTCCTGTGGATTGTGGAGCGGAATGCAACGAATAGTTGCTTTTGTTTTCTCTTTGATTGCCGCCTCCGTTTCCTTTGTGCCATCCCAATGCGCAGAAACAAAACCCCCTTTCTCTTCAAGCAGTCGCACAAATTCATCCCATGTATTCGCGTTACTGATATGCGCGTCCCGGTAAGTCTTCGCTTTATTAAACATGTTTTGTTGAATATCTTCCAGCAGGTCTTTTATTTTCTCGGTAAGACCATCCATGCTATAGGATTTTTTCTCCCTGGTATCGCGCCGCGCCACTTCAACTACATTATTTTGCAAGTCGCGCAAGCCAATCGCGATCCTGACAGGCACTCCTTTCTTTTCATACTCCGCGAATTTCCATCCAGGTCTGTTGTTATCATTATTATCATACTTGACTATTACACGCGCCTTCTTTAAATCATTGGCGATTGAAGATGCTTTCTCATCCAATTGTGCTTTTTGTTCGTCCCCTTTATAGATAGGAACGATCACTACTTGCAGGGGCGCTATTCTTGGAGGCAATATCAATCCTTCGTCGTCACTATGTGCCATGATCAATGCCCCTATCAATCGTGTGCTAACACCCCAACTGGTAGCCCATACATATTCGAGTTTGTTTTCTTTATCAGAAAATTTTACGTCGAATGCCTTCGCGAAATTTTGTCCAAGAAAATGAGAAGTACCAGATTGCAAGGCCTTGCCGTCCTGCATCAACGCTTCAATGCAATATGTGTCCACTGCACCAGCAAATCTTTCACTCTCTGTTTTCACGCCTTTTATCACAGGCACCGCCATATATTGTTCAGCAAAGTCGGCGTAAACATTCAACATCTGTATTGTTTCCGCGATCGCTTCCTCTGCCGTTGCGTGAGCGGTATGTCCTTCCTGCCAAAGAAATTCTGCAGTGCGCAAGAAAAGCCTGGTGCGCATTTCCCATCGAACCACGTTTGCCCATTGGTTTACAAGAAGCGGAAGATCTCTGTATGATTGAATCCAGGTTTTGTATGTATTCCAAATGATCGTCTCACTGGTTGGACGAACAATTAATTCTTCGTCAAGTTTTGCTTCCGGATCAACTATCACACCTCCGCCGTTGGGATCATTTTTTAAACGATAGTGCGTAACCACTGCGCACTCTTTTGCAAACCCTTCCACGTGAGCTGCTTCTTTGCTCAAAAAGCTCTTTGGAATGAACAATGGAAAATAGGCGTTTACGTGTCCAGTATCCTTAAACATCCGGTCAAGTTGATCCCTCATTTTTTCCCATAATGCGAACCCATATGGTTTAATTACCATACATCCCCGAACGGCCGAGTAATCAGCCAAGTCTCCTTTTAGGACAAGATCATTATACCATTGGGCATAATCCTGACTACGCGACGTGATTTCCTTACTCATTACAATTGGTATTTGAATACAGCGTTTATAACTACAATATTGTCAGTAACTTTAGCCGGAATTTAACAGCGGCCTATTAATCTAACCGCTTATCCGGCAAATAATTTGATTATTTTTATGGTAGCGGACCGCAAAAGTAAAACTTCTACCTTAGCTTCCCTTAAGCCGTTAAAAGAATCCTAAGGAGAAGATTAAAAACAACTCAAATCCTTCGCCATGAACACCAGACTTTTACTTGCTATATGCTCGGTAGTTGCTCTCAGCAGTTGTGCTACCAGTTACAAGGCGCAAACCCCTGATGACGTTTATTTTTCACCCGCAAAGCCGGCGGCAGAATATGTGGAAACGAATAAGAAAGAGGAGCCAAAGCAGAATTACCAATATCAAAGTGCAGATGACTATTATGCTGCATCCGACGATTCTTATCTGCGTTGGAAAGTTCGCAACCGCAATCGTTGGGCAACTTTTGATTCTTATTCTTATGACATGTATCCAAGTTGCACTTCCAGTTACGCTCCATGGAGAAATTATTGGAACAGCTACTATTCCTGGAATAATTACTACAACCCTTATTGCCATAGCGTGATTGTTGCAAATCCTAAGACGAATGCAACTGTCTACAATAGGGTTCGCACATATACACCAGGTGCCTACACTAATAATACTTACAACAATGGCAATAGGAAACCTGTAAAGGTATTGGCTAACTCCTATAACAATCCAAAAGCTACATACAACAACACTAATAGCAGCAACAACAATTCGTTTGGGAATGCTATAAAGAAAATCTTCAGCAACTCAGGAAGCAGTTATAGCAATAGCAATTCATCATCTTCTTCCTCATCTTCAAGCGATAGACCCGTGCGCACTTATTCTCCATCTTCCAGTGGCTCGTCTTCTTCAGGCAGCAGCGGTGGTAGCAGAAGTTCCGGCGGCAGCAGTGGTGGAAGTAGTGGTGGTGGTGTGAGCCGTCCTGGTCGTGGTTGATAAAGAATCCTTCAACATGTACGTTCATTAATAATATTGCGAGGAGGGAACAGCAACTGTTCCCCTCCTTTAGGTTTCACTTTGTCAAAACACTTACTACATGAGCAAGAAAATATACATCCTCCTTATCACTCTTTCCTGCGGGAAATTGTTTGCCCAAACGCCCGACGATGCGTTGCGCATGTCGTGGATTACTCCATCGGGCACTGCGCGAAACCAGGCCATTGGAGGTGCAATGGGTTCGTTAGGTGGAGAGATCACTTCGATCTTTGTAAATCCTGCAGGGATCGGTTTTTATAAGAATTCTGAATTTGTATTCACTCCTGGTTTTAGATGGACAAAAACAAAAGGAAGTTTTCGCCAGAGTGATTTTATGACACTCGACAATACTAACAATTTCAATTTTGGAACAACTGGTTTTGTGGGTGGGTGGAGTGATAAGTACAGCAAATGGAAGAGCAAGGCGATTGGCATTGCTGTGAACAGAACTGCAAACTTCAACCAGGATATATTTTACAGCGGAACCAATGATTTTAGTTCCTTCAGTGAACAATATGCAGAAGAATTTGCCAACTCAGGTCTTCCTATCAATGCGCAGTTAGATGTTGCTCCGCTTTCATTAGGAACGAAGCTTGCTAACTATACTTATCTTATCGACACAGTAACTGCAAACGGAGTAACGCAAGTGGTTGGTTTACCTCTTAGGGACGCTACCGTTGGAAATTTTGATCCACTATTGCACCAGGAGAAACATATTCAAACGAGAGGTGGTATAACAGAAGTGAGTCTTGCTTTTGCTGCAAATATGGATGATAAACTTTATATCGGTGGCAGTATTGGCGTTCCGATTGTGAACTATGAAAGGAACTCTATCATAACTGAAAATGATATTTCTGGAATGACGAATAATAATTTCAACTATTCGAAATACACCGAAAAATACACATCGTCTGGATTTGGATTGAATGCAAAATTGGGTATGATCTTCAAGCCCGCCGAATATTGGAGAGTTGGTGCAGCCATCCACACACCATCATTATACTCTTTGAAAGAAAAGACAACGGGCAATATGGAGAACGATTTGGAGAACTACTTCCCTCCCGGGCAAAATATTCGTACTGCGAACACGGAAACCATCTACGGTAGTTCAGGCGCTCCTGAGTACCAATATGATTTTGTAACGCCATGGAAATTTTTGCTGAGTGGATCGTATGTATTGAGGAGTGTAGAAGATATCGCCAAGCAAAAAGGATTTCTTACTGCTGACGTTGAATACATCAATTATACGTGGTCTAAATTTTCGTCAGCTGAAGACACCAATGATGAAGCCTATTACAAAGGTGTAAACAATGATGTTGATGCCGCATACAAGGGCGCGTTCAACGTTAAAGTTGGCGGTGAATTGAAATTCAAGACGATTATGACAAGGCTTGGATTTGCTTATTACGGTTCGCCATACAAGGACAAGGAGCTTAAAGGAAGGCACATGTACCTGAGTGGTGGACTTGGATACAGAAACAAAGGCATCTTCCTGGATCTTACTTACGCACATCAGATAAATAAAGACGTGAATTTTCCTTATCGATTAGGCGACAAACCTAACACCTTTGCACAATTGAAGGAAGCAGGTGGTAGTTTGTTGTTGACGTTGGGAATAAAGATTTAACCCCCTGCAACCTTATGGAGAATCTTTCCTTTGTTCGCCCCCTAAAGTGGGAGTCGAATGACCCATCCGCAACTCAATAAAGAAACGATGCTTCGATCGCCCCTAACGGGGAAGACTACTTGCCTATAGAGAAGTTTGCTAATGCTCCCCGCTCGGGGAGCGTTTTTTTATCACGCGCCTAATGCACTTTATCAGAATACGAATAAGAACCAGGACGCGTGATAAAAAAAAACCCCGCATCGAAATGCGGGATTTTAGATTTTTGGCGAGACGGTTTCTTTGCCTTAACCTAGTGGTTTCTTAGGATAACTGGATCAAGTTTTTCATTGTAATTGGACGTATGACGGTTTGCGTTGTAAAAATGCGTGTAACCGTGACAGTTTCCAATAATTTGATTGACTCATTTTCAACACTATTTAATAAATTTAAGAGGCTTTAAGTAGAAGACCTTACCGGGCAGATTTCAATTGATTTCAATCAATCCGACCTGTTAACCACTCATTGACAAATGCAGTACAGGCAAGCGTTTCAGCGGAATCAAACCAGTGTATATCTCTGTTACGTTTGAACCATGTTAGCTGCCTTTTCGCATAATGACGAGTGTTTTGTTTGATAAGCTCAATGCTTTTCTCCAATTCGATCTTTCCCTCAAAAAATTCAAACAATTCCCTATAACCGACCGTCTGCAAAGCATTCAATTCCCTGAATGGGATCAGCTTTCTCACTTCCTCTACTAATCCCGCTTCAATCATTTCGTCAACCCGACGGTTAATTTGTTCGTATAAAATTGTCTTCGGTTTCTCTAAACCAATCGTGAGTATATCAAAAGGACGTTTCTTTTGCTCTCCTTTTCTGAACGATAAAATTGATTTGCCGGAAACGATCACAACTTCGAGTGCGCGCATCATTCTTTGCGGATTGTGAACCTCTCCTTCGGCGAAATACAGTGGATCTCTTTCCTTTATTTCCTGCTGTAACCATGCGATCCCATTTTCATTATACGTTGAAATAATATTATTTCTTATTTCCGCTGAAGAAGGAGGCACTTCATCTAATCCTTCTGCAAATGCCTTCACATACAACCCGGTGCCGCCCACCATCACCGCTACGTTGTTATGTTTGAATATTTCGTCTGCCCATTCAAGAGCAAGTCTTTCAAATACTGCGGCGTTCACCTCTTCATTGACATGATGAGAATTAATAAAATAATGTTTTACGGCGTGTAGTTGTTCCAGTGATGGCTTTGCAACGCCAATATTTAATTCGATAAAGCACTGTCGCGAGTCGGCAGAAATAATAGAGGTATTGAACTGTTTCGCAAGTTCAATGGATAGACTGGTCTTCCCAACGGCGGTGGGACCAACAATAATAATACAAGTCTTATTATACATACAGACAGAGTTGATTAAGAACTCACATCTGAAAAAAAGAATGAATTAAATGGAAATGTCAATTACGGGAATGGACGCACGGCATATTAAAACTCATCATCCGTTGCGGTGCCTTCACCTGCTGCATAGCTATCAGTTTCGCCACCTTCGTCCTCTCCTTCTTCACTAAAGCCTTCAAGGCTTGCGTTGAGATCGTATTTCTCCTCTACTTCTGCAAGCTTATCATTCACTAATCCCTTCGTCCCATATTGTGAAGGCGCAATGCCTTCAACGCGAACAACAGCAGGATAGGTGATCTTATTATTTTCTTCTTTTGAAACGTTGATGAGTTCTACCAGGAAGCCCCAGTTTTTTGCGAAGTCGTACGTGTAAACAAATTTTTGATTTGGATCCCTGATCTCGCTTCCGATCACAGTGGTGTCCATAAGGAGGGGTTCGGCCTTGTATTGACGATCATATTTCTGCAGCGTAATTTCTCTTCCTCTTTGCCAATGATCGTTAGAACGATAAAATGTAGCCTGGTGTCTGTTGTCAAATTCGTAGGCCTTTAAGATGATGTGATGAAGATCAAGGAACGTCTGTGTATGTTTCACTGCAACGTCTCGGTACACGCTGTCATCTTCTTCAAAATATATCCTAAACTTTAAAACAGCCATTACTTACAGTTTCATTGATGGATAAAACAAATTTAAGCAAATAAAGCCGAACAGCTTCTAAAGGACGCTAACGAAAAATTGATTAGCTTTTAGTAAAATTAAAAACCATGTGGGAAGGAAAATTAACCAGGTTTATCAAAAGGATTTCCATCAACGCAAAACCGTCAGAGGTATTTGCGGCGTGGAATACGCAGAAGGGACTTGAAAAATGGTTTTTGCGGTCGGCAGAATTTATGCGACCAGACGGAAAAAAGCGAGCAAGCAACGAGCCGATCCAGGAAGGAGATAAATACCATTGGTTGTGGCATGGATATGGGGATGATGTATATGAAAGTCGGACTGTTGTTGCCTCAAACGGGGTGGACAGTCTCAGCTTTATTTTCACCGGCGAATGTCTGGTGACGGTTAACGTGAAAATGGAACAGGGGGAAACGATTTGTGAATTGGTGCAGGACAGGATTCCATCTAACAACGACCTGAGTGATCATTTGTATGTTCTCTGCGGTGAAGGATGGACATTTTATTTGACAAACCTGAAATCTATTCTTGAGGGTGGTATTGACCTTAGGAATAAGAATATGCAATTGACCAAGTTGGTAAACGCTTAGTTGTTTAAGTACCAACGGGGCCCGTCCGGCGCGCCGCTTGGGACGCAGACCGCAAGGGTCCGCATTGGGTTTTAAGCCTTGGAGTTGGGCTTGTTGAAAAGTTAAAAGTATAACCTCAAACTTCGAACATCAAACTTCAAACTTTCTTATATTTGCCGTCGGCAGGTCTTACACGACCAGCTCCTGCTGAACTCCCCCAGGGTCGGAAGGCAGCAAGGGTAGGTGGTTGTAGCGGTGCGATGTAATTAGCCTGCCTTTTTTCTTTTATCTTACTGCCCATTCCCTGATATAGGTCCTTCAATCTTCATAATAATTCCAGATATGAAATTTTTTATTGATACTGCTAATCTCGCACAGATTAAAGAAGCGCATGCCCTTGGTATTCTAGATGGCGTGACAACAAATCCTTCATTGATGGCAAAAGAAGGAATCAAGGGAGAAGATGCCGTGATGAAACATTATGCCACTATTTGCGACGTGGTTGATGGTGACGTTAGCGCGGAAGTTGTTTCGGTCGATTTCAATGATATCGTTGAAGAAGGCAAGCGGTTAGCGGACATTCATCCGAACATTGTTGTAAAAGTTCCCATGATCAAGGACGGAGTAAAGGCTTTGAAATATTTTTCCGACAATGGTATCCGCACTAATTGCACGCTCGTATTTTCTGCAGGGCAAGCCATTCTTGCTGCAAAAGCTGGTGCCAATTATGTGTCGCCATTTATTGGTCGTATTGATGACAGCAACTGGGACGGCATGCTCTTAATAGAGCAACTCTCGAACATCTTTGCTATTCAAGGATACAAAACAGAAATTCTCGCAGCATCTATTCGTAGTCCATTACACATTGTAAAATGCGCTGAAGCAGGCGCAGATGTATGTACGTGTCCGTTAGAATCCATATTAGGATTGCTCAAGCATCCATTGACGGATATCGGGCTTGCGAAATTCATGGAGGACGCGAAGAAAATGAGATCAGAATTAGTGGGAGCGAAATAAGATTTGGAGCAAGTAATCAGATTGTTTTATTCTCATAGTTTCCCAGTTTTTTCTCCTTACAATTGTTTTTTTCCCTTTGCCTGCCAATTGTGGAATGCCGACATTTGATATAGTTGATCAAAGCAATGTAGCAACTGCAGTCGAGGATCCGGCGTCAATTGATTAACTATCGGGGTACTGTTTCTATCGTATGATGATTAAATTCAGCGGTAGTTGCAGGGGTGGTGGTGTGTTTCTTGGTGTTCAGGTTTGGCCAGCGATGGCGGGGGAGGGAGGGCCCCGCAAGGGTTTCGATGTTGTGAACGCCATGTTCACGATTAATCATAGATGACTCACGACTTCAGCGCAACTATAATTATCCATTCGCTTTAACATCTTTCTTCTTCTTCTCATTCGCCTTCCTCTTCCATTCCTCTAATAATTCATCAGTGGTTTTTAATTTCTCATTAACTATCGTGGTCTTTATATAGAGCGTTATTTCTTTCCATACCGTCGGATTTTCTTTTAGCACCGCTTTAATCGTCACCTTCGCCTCTTTTAAACTACTATCGATGAACAGGCTGTTGCCGTTGAACACTCCAGCAGAGCTCGTTAGGGTAACCTCTTTGGCAGTCATCGGCAACCACCGTCCATCTGAAAGTTTGCCATCTACGTTTATATAATTGTAGGTGCCCTTCTTTAAACTATCGGTATAGGGATGGAAAAAAATACTATCCACCTTTTGCGCCTTTGTTAGGGTGTTTAGGGAAGTTAAAAAGGCAAGTAGTAAAAATATTCGCATCGACAAACTTTATATACCAGTCGAAAAATATTTGCCAAAGGTTTGCTGGCAGGAAAGGTTAACAATTAAATGGGTTTCACAATCCGATTCGCCGCCCCAGCAGAAGCTTGATGATCTGTTGGTTCGATGAAGGGGTCAGTCCCCATAAAAATCCGGCGTTAAATTCCCATTTTGGATCGACATACAGATCGATCATCGGCCCCAACAATTGTTCCTGTGCCGACATGGGTCCAATCGAATTGAAGTTGCCCATATTACCATAATACTCAAGTCCTATTCCTACTCTCGTCTTGATCGTGTATACTCCTTTAAACTGTGGAGAAAGACCCCAATGCTTTTCAGGACCGTTTAAAGCGAAACCGATATTCGGATTAAGACTGAGATATATGTTGCCAATAGTTTTATCTACGATCGGTCTTATCTCTCCTTCCCAAAAAAAATCCGTGTGCGCGTCTGGACGAAAGACGCCAAATTCCATCGACAGACTCGCTCCCACCGGCCACTTCCATTCTGCAGGAACGGTGACTCTCGGACGGATATGACTGCCCAGGTATTCATATTCACCATTAGGGTTTATGGATGTGAAAACATAAAATCCCAATTCAAAATTCTTTGAAATGCCGTGGGTGATTTCAAGTGTTGCGTTAAAATATTGCGCGGATTTTGGATCGCTTAGTTCCTCACTTCCCTTGAGCGTGTAGTTGGTATGCAACTCAAAAATGGTTGCGCGTTTTTGAATGGTTGGAGATGCATACACCTGAATTTCGTGTTCAGCTTGTGCCCGCGCTTGAACAGTGGTGAGCAGCAATAGCAGAAAAGTAAGTACGGTCGTACAAACGAGGTTTTCTCTGCGCGTTCTCATGTCTGAAATATCGGGCAAGTTCCCGACTTCGTCAAGAGTTATTTTCAACTGATCGACTTCCCCTCATATCGCGGCACAACACGTAGCTTGTTTGTGGCATCACGGTGCGAGTCGATCCAATATCCCCAAGCTATCAGCAACCATTGCGTCAGCCCCACCATTGCAATCACGTTTGTAGAGTGAGGTGGCGGATTTTTTATGTTGGCAAAATAGATCGTTATCATAAACGCAAAAAAACTCCATAGGGCAAACTGACCAGTTTTGTTGCGCGATTGAGTGGATAGGAGAAATAATATTAGTCCGCCAATGAAGATTGCTAACTCCACGACAATTGTTGCAGAGACATTATTCCACAAACCCAGACCAACTTTTTCATCGCTCCAGGGAGAAAGCGGGAGATCCGGACGATGCGTAAAAAAATCGAGTACCCAATGGCTCAATACAAGCAAACCTAATATCAAACTGCTTTTACCATCCTTTTTTATAAAATAGTATACTGACCCGAATATGATGGACCAGATAACAGCGGCGAATAAACTGTGAGTATATGGATAGTAAATAAAATTCAACGGAGTAAATGCTGTGTTCCCTGGTTCCACGCTTACCTTTTCTATTCCACGGACAAGCAACATTGGCCAAATGAGATCCAGGAATTGCGCGGCCATGAAATACGTTCCCAGTGAAGGCCTACTATTTAATTTTTTAGCAGCAAAACCTAAACCGAAATGACCGATGAACATAGCACTTATTTAAGGTTTGAAGTTAGTGTTCGTATTTCGAAATGGACTCTATTAAACGGTAAAATGTGTAAACTGAATACCACAACATTAAACCTCAAACCGTAAACCGTAAACCGTAAACCGTAAACAGTAAACCTATTCTTTTCCCTCCCCAATCCTGATCCAATATCCATTGATCTCTTCCACGGTAAATTCTTTAATGCCCCATGGTTTTAACTCCAACTGGCTAACGATGTTGACATTCTTCTTTTTGTATTCTTCGTATATATCATCCACGTCCCGTACAAACCAGCAAATCTCAAAATGGCGGCCATTATTATTTATGCTTGACACAAACTCAGGGTCATGCATAAAGAGTAGTCGCAAATCATTTCTCCTGATTCCTGCATCAGTGTCTTCCCAAAACCATTCATCTGAAAACCCAAGTTGATCACGATAGTAACTGATCGTTTCTCTTAAATCATGTACCGGCATAAATGGCACAGCGTGTGAGAAATTGGAGCCCATAATAAATCATTTTTACGATCCATGAACTGTGATCAGTGGTCAGTGAGCCGTGATCTGTCAACCGTCCTCTTCCCGGTGGTCTGTCGTCTGTCGTCCGTGGTCTTCCTCAGTAACTCAATCCAAATCCATATTTATATAACGGATTTTTCGAGTCATGGGGAACATCTTCTTTTTGGTTACGCACTGCTTCCATTGAAGATGGCAATTCAAATGGCAGCTTTCCACCAGGTTTCGCTTTACCAAAAATGACGTCTAATACCGCCGTGTCACTAGCACCGAAATCGGCAAGCAATGCTTTTGCTTTGTCACTGATTTCCGGAATTACTGCCGGACGATCAAGAAAAATATCAACAATCGTTGGTACAGTATTCAACAACTGAAGAATGCTATCCTTTTGCGTGCCTTTAAAGTCAAGATCGCCATGATGAAACATCCTTGCCATATTAATTTTGCTGTCAACAGGATACCATGGTGTATTCAATCTGATGATGGCTAGTTGAGCGTCTTCTGGTTTATCAACTACTTCTCCATATCGTGACGCAATTTCCTTATTAATATTCTGCACATAAATCTTTGGCTTGCCTGTAAGGGGGAGTAGTTTTTTGCTGTTGGGTGAAGTATTCTTCAAAAGTGTGATTGCTCTTCGTTGCGCCGCTTCTCCGGCCTTTTTGAAATCGTCTCTGCCAATTATTTCATTTGCTTTTGCCGGATCAATGAACGGGTTGTCAAATAAACCGAGCTGAAATTTTTGGCGCAATAATCTTCGAGCGGATTCATCGAGTCGTTTTTTAGTGATCTTACCATCGGCGACCAGTTTAACAACCAATTCCGGTTTGTTCTCTCCTCCAAATTGATCCACTCCTGCATTCACTGCCTTTAATACGCGCTCTTCCTCCGATAAATTTTCAACACCCCAAGCCCGCGCAGGCCATACGGTTCCACCCATATTGTTGTCAGAAATAAGACCCCAATCGGTACATACAATACCATCATAGTGATATTTATTTCTCAGCAAACCGGTGATGATATCCTTATTAAACCCGAAAGCAACATTCTCACTAGTTTGATCTGTTGGAATTCCATAATAGGGCATGATGGCCGCTGTGTGCGCCGCAAATGCTGCTTCAAACGGAATTAAGTGGTAATTGAAATTTTTTCCGGGATACACCTGCCCTTTTTGAAATGGGAAGTGCGGATCTAATCCTTCTTTTTGCGGACCGCCACCTGAAAAATGTTTCGTCATGCACGCAACGCTGGTCGGTCCTAGCTTCTCTCCCTGAAAACCGAGGATATAGGCCTTGGTGAGTTTGGCAGACATGTTTGCATCTTCTCCAAAAGTTCCGCTGATGCGCGGCCATCGTGGTTCTGTTGCGAGATCGGCCATAGGATGCAGCGCTTCACGAATGCCAACGGCCAGGTATTCTTGCCTCGCGATGTCGCCAAATTGTCGCATTAATTTTTCGTCGCCAATTGCAGCAAAGCCGAGTTGTTCCGGCCATTGCGAAAAAGTTTTTGAACTCATCGCAAAGATGCTGCTGCTGAATGCATGCCGTGGGTCAGAAGCAATCGTCATTGGAATTCCTAGTCTTGTAGAATCTTGCATGTAGTGTTGCATGTTATTGTACCACTGCGCCAGCATAGATACGTCAGGTATCGCCCAAAGGTTAAAATGATTCATCTTTTTGGTGCGCACTAATTCTACTGCATTCGGTGCGAAGGCAAACATTCCTTTACCAGGTTTATTTTCTATCGACCCATCGTCATTCACTCTGGCTCCGTTGATAAACATCAAGCCTGCTTTTCTTCAACCGTCATCTGGTTTAAGAGGTCCGCGAGTCTCGCTTCAATAGGCTGTGATGGATCTTCGTATAGGTCCATCTTTCCGTTCTTATTTAAATCCCGAAAGGCAATCTCCTTTTTAAAATTCTTACTTGAAAAGTTGAAGGCTAATAAGGCGCAGGAAATTATGATAAGGCAAAACAGAATCCGTTTCATACAGCAGCTATTTAGTGGGAAGTGCTAACTAATCTAAGTAAAATATTTTAGCATCTCATTCCTAATGCAAATTATTATTCTTTGGCCTAACGCCCAGTCTTTGGGAATTCGATCTGAAAAAATTAAGGTATATAGAGAGGATCAACGCCACCGCAAAACAAGTCAACGTGAGTATACTTATGAATTGTGGATTAGAATCAATGCGAAAAATTTTGTCAGCAAAATATTTGATGAATGAAGAAGGCAGATTCTTTTCTCCAAGTTTCTCTTTTACTGTCCATTGCCAATCGGTGAGAAAACAATATCCCCAACCGTACCAGTTGCCCAATAGGAACCATGAGAGAGCTGTCAACAGTATTGTGACAAGATGTATCCTTCGCGTGCGCCACCATACCCAGCCAATCAAATTGAAAAGCGTAAAAACAATATGAAGAAAACTAAAAATGAAATCAAGGACATTCAACATAGTACAAAGATCCGATCTCTCGTCAATAACACCTACTTACACAAAGCTGCGAGAGATGGGATGTGTATATCAAAATTGCACTGTGCCGGCATAAGCCGTAACGCCCAAAGGAGGAATAACGATGCTGGACTTTTCCTGGACAACATTCGGAGAAGTGCTGATCGACAGTTGTTCTGAAGTCCATGCAGGATCTTTTGAATCCAGCACCTTCGTAAACTCCTTGCAACCCGCCGGTACTGAAATCTCCATCGGTTGCTCTGAAAAATTGAAAACTGCAAATAGATGTTCTGCCGCTCCCGCAGACTGACGGTGCAGCAGCAGTGCATTTTCTCCTATTGCATGTGCCTGTACATCATTCTTATTAAAACTTTGAAGCGCCGGGTGATTCTTACGCAGTGATATCAGTTCACTGTACCATTTTAACATGCGCTGATGGTCACCTTCAATTCTTTTGCTCCAATTGAGTTTTGAATCATTAAAGGTTTTTTCATCTTGCGGATCGGCGGGTTCCGCATCCCATTTAAATGCGGCAAATTCTTTCTTTCTCCCTTCTCTTACTGCTTTAATTAATTCCTTATCGGAATGGCTGACAAAATACCAAAACGGTGCATCCTCTGAATACTCTTCACCCATGAACAACATAGGTATGTAAGGCGACAGCAGCATAGCCGCAGCGGCAATTTTCAACCGTTCATGATCAATAAGCGAAGACAGTCGCGCGCCTGTTACTCTATTTCCGGCCTGATCGTGGTTGTCCGTAAAAATAATGAATCGGTCTGCACTTACTCCGGCAGAGGATCTGCCATATTTCTTCTTTCTGAATCTTACAAATTCCCCGCTATGAACAAAGCCATCAGAATATGCTTTTGCTAATTGAGACATTAATCCAAAATCTGCATACAACTTTTTCCCCTCAGGATGGAGTAAAACATATAGGGCGTGGTGAAAATCATCGAGCCACTGTCCAGTAAAACCAAAGCCACCGTTGTCAGGATGATTAACAACACGAGGGCTGTTTAAATCACTCTCTGCAATGGTATAGTATATGCGACCCGTCTGTTGTTCGAGTTGGCGAATTTCGGAATGGAACAGTTCCCAAAAAGGAACAGCACCGAAATCGTAGATCGCATGAATCGCGTCAATTCGCAATCCATCGATGTGATATTGCTTAAACCAATGGATGGCATTGCCGGCAAAATATTCTCTCACACCATCCGACCATTGCCCATCAAAATTAATTGCATCGCCCCATGGAACTTTGTAATGTTCCGTAAAGTAAGGTCCAAACTCCGGGAAATAATTTCCCTCAGGACCAAGATGATTGTACACAACGTCAAGGAAAACGGCAATTCCTTTTTGATGGCAGGCGTCAACTAATTTTTTTAATCCAAGAGGGCCGCCATACGACTGCTGCACCGCATAGGGATACACGCCATCATAACCCCAATTTCTATCGCCAGGAAATTGCGCGACAGGCATCAATTCCAGCGCGTTTATTCCTACTGATTTGATGTCGTCAAGGAAAGGGATAATCGCCTCAAAAGTTCCTTCTTTTGTGAATGTTCCTACATGGAGTTCATATAATACCAATTGCTGAAATGGAATTCCAGTCCACCCGTTGTCGCGCCACGAAAATGAAGAATGATCCACAACCGCGGAGGCACCGTGCACTCCATGAGGCTGATGGTGTGAAGCAGGATCGGGGAGATCTTTTTTGTTTTCGGGTACAAAAAAATATTCCGTCCCATCATCCACGCCTTCCACGTCAATTGAAAAATAACCCCACTGGTCTTTCTCCATTTCAAAGTATCTGTCACCAGGCTTTACTAAATGGAGTTTCATTTGTTTTTTCTCGGGCGCCCAAACCGAAAACTTACACCTTCCTTTGCCAAGATAGTTTGCTCCGACATTCCTCATTGATTCGTTTTCCGTGTGTATTGAAAATTTTATTCCAATCTGATCACAACGCCTTCATCGCCTCCTAAAATGATCGTTTGCTCAATTGATGTTCCTTCCCATTCAGATTGTGTAGCTACTTCGATTTTGCCAGTGTAACTTGCTTTCGGTGTAAAGTACGCCGGGCGGTGGCTGAAATTAAGAACGATAAGAAATTTATCGTGGTCCTCCGATTCGCGAATGAATGCCATTACCTGTGGATCACTACCTACGGGATGATAATTTCCAATTGCAAGTGAGGGTTCTTTGCCGCGCAGGTCTAATAATTTTTTGTAGAATGAAAGCATCGAATACGGATCTGTCTTCTCAGATTGAACATTTACCCGCTGAAAATTTCTGTCGACGCGCAGCCAAGGCTTCCCATTCGTGAAACCGGCATTTTCGCTATTATCCCACTGCATTGGCGTACGACCAGGATCACGACTCAAATTCTTATCCGGCATATTGAGCCCTTGGGGGTCTACTACTTCTTTGAACGGAATGGGAACATCGCGCATTCCAAGCTCATCGCCATAATAAATTGTAGGTGTTCCCCGCAGTGTGAGCAATAACATAGCAGCCACCTTTGCTTGCTGCAAACCAACCCTGCTGGTTATACGCGGCTGATCGTGATTTCCCAATACCCAGTTGGGCCAGCCGTCCGCTGGCAATGATCCTTCATACTCGTCCACCACCGCTGCTACTTGTCGTGCATCCCATGCGATAGAAAGCAATAAAAAATTAAATGGAAGTTGCGCACCCTTATTCTCTGCAGTTCCATAATAGGCTACTAGCTTGTGAATAGGTAAATAAATTTCACCGATCATCATCCGCCCATCATACTCATCCAACAACTTGCGCATTTTCTGTACTATGAAATGCACTTCCGGTTGATCGGTTGAATACACAGGAATTAGTTGTTCATAAGTTGACATATGCGATTGGTAATTCGGATTTGGTGGGTTATCGCGAAACTTATCATCCTTGATCATGTGCCACATCACATCAACTCTAAAACCATCTACGCCTTTGTCCAACCAGAATCGCATTACATCCAACATGGCCTCTTGTACCTGCGGATTTCTCCAGTTCAAATCAGGTTGTTGCTTCAGAAAAGCGTGATAATAATATTGACCCGTGGACTCGTCCCATTCCCATGCGGATCCTCCAAAAACACTCAACCAATTATTAGGAGCAGATCCATCATCCTTGGCATCCTTCCAGATATACCAATCTCTTTTCGGATTATCGCGCGATGAACGCGACTCCAAAAACCAGGGATGTTGGTCCGACGTGTGATTCGGAACGAGGTCTAACAATAATTTGATTCCACGATTGTGCAACTCGGCAAGTAGTTCATCAAAGTCTTCCATCGAACCAAAAAGCGGATGAATGCCTTTGTAATCAGATATGTCATAACCGAAGTCGGCCATGGGCGATGGATAAATCGGGGAAATCCAAACTGCCTGTACACCGAGCCATTCGAGATAATCAATTCTTTTAAGAATTCCTTTCAGGTCTCCTATTCCGTCATCATTGCTGTCCTGGAATGAACGGGGATAGATTTGGTAAATGACTCCTTGTTGCCACCACAAATGTTTTTTTTCCGCAGCAGGAAGCACCTGGGGCGGTCCGATGTGAACTGTTTCCAAATTTTGCTTTTTTGTAGAAATAGCAAAAAGTAGTCCTTAATTATTCTGCACATGTCATGCATGGTAATAACAAAAGGATCATTTACTGGAAAAATAATCGCCCAAATAATATCTGACGAGTCTGCTTTACCCCATCCCTGTTTGTAACTTTTACACTTCTATTCGCTTCATTTTTGGCACAAGAAAATGCATGATGAGCCAGGCGAGAAGATAGGCTCCGCTGCAAATCGCGAACATAATGTAGTAGGCAGTTTCTATTTTTCCCATTGCTCGGTATTGCACGAATAGGTTTTTTTGAACGAAGGCCGATAACATTATCCCCCCAAGTGCACCGAACATTCCGCCGATACCGGTAACCGAACCTGTGCTATTTTTCGGGAACATATCAGATACTGTAGTAAATATATTAGCGCTCCATGCCTGATGCGCGGCGGCAGCAATTCCTATCACAATAACTGCATACCACATGTTCTGACTACCGAGGATCTGCGCAAATAAAATGGGAATAACAAAAAATGCATAAGCCAGCATTGAAGTCTTACGCGCTTTAAAAACGGGCCAACTATTTCTGATCAGATTCATTGGAAGCCAACCCCCACCTATACTTCCAAAGGTGGACATCGTATACACCAGAGCTACGGGGAATGCTACTTCGGTATCCTTTAAACCATACTGGCTCTGAAGAAAATCTGGTAACCAGAATAAATAAAACCACCATATCGGATCTGTCAAGAACTTTCCAATTGAAAAGGCCCAGGTTTGTTTATAGGTTAATAATTTGGTCCATGATAATTTCGGGCCTGACACTTCCGTATCACCTTTTTCGTCAACATCACTATGGATAAAATCATATTCAGCCTTTCTCAAACGTTTTTGTTTCTCGGGCACCTCGTAGTAAGTGAACCAAAGAATTAGCCAGAGAAAACCGAATGCTCCTGTAATAATAAATGCCCACTGCCATCCCCATGACCTCGCAATGAATGGAACAGTTAGCGGCGCCACAATTGCACCGATATTGGCCCCCGAATTGAAAATACCTGTAGCAAATGCTCTCTCTTTTTTTGGAAACCATTCTGCCACTGTTTTTATAGCTGCCGGAAAATTTCCCGCCTCACTGACTCCCAAAACTGAACGGGCAACTATAAAACCGGTAACGCCTTTAGCTAAAGCATGGCCAACTGCTGCGAGGCTCCAGATTGCAGTGGCGATCGCATATCCGACCTTAGTTCCAAGCTTGTCCACTATGCGGCCAGCTATAAGAAGGCCAATTGCGTAAGAAACCTTAAAGGCTATTTCTATATTGGTATAATCTCCGTCGTCCCAACCCAACTCGCGCGAAAGTGGAGCCTTGAGTAGACTTATTACTGCACGATCAAGATAATTCACAGTAGTGGCAAAAAAAACAAGAGCACAGATAGTCCACCTGTATTTTCCAATGGCTTGGGGCATGTCGCTAGCGTTTTATTTTTTGATTAGAGATCCGATCTTTCAGAAAAATCGGATCTCTTATTTTATCCTACCAGTTGCTTACCGCTCTTCACGCTACTAATAATCTCTAATGCTTGTTTGGTAAGCTCGGTGATCTTAGCGTAATCTCTGTTCTCTAATGCCTGTTTTGTAATTAACTTACTACCCATTCCAACCGCGCAAACACCAGCCTTGAACCAACCTGCTATATTTTCCTTTTCAACTTCAACACCTCCAGTTGGCATGAACAATAGCTCAGGAAATAACTCCTTGACGGCACTAAGAAACGATGGTCCCAAAATATTTCCAGGAAATAGTTTAATCAGCTTTGCGCCCCATGATTCAGCTTTGATAATTTCTGAAGGCGTCATGCAACCAGGCACCCAAAGCATGTCTTTCTTATCTGCGAGCTTTGCAACTTCTTTAACCAGGCCCGGACTGATAATATAATCAGCGCCTGCGTGAATAAAATCTCTTGCAGCATCTGCGTTCTTAATGGTGCCAACGCCCAGGTACATTCCTTCGAGTTCCGTATCGCACACCTCTCTCAACTTCTCAAAATTTTTCAAGGCAGCCTCGCCCCTATTCGTGTATTCAACTGAGCGAATCCCTGCCTGATACAATGCTCTCAATACATCCGCACTTACTTCCGCGTCCTTGTAAAAGAAAAGCGGAAGCAACCCCACCTCAGGGATCATTTTCAGAATTTCATTTTTCTTATCCATAATTCATTTTTTAAATTGTTGCGTAACGTTACTGGTATTTGGTATTGGGTATTGGGACGTCACATGCTCCGAAGCTACATTATCCTAGTACCTAATACCGATTGCCCAATCCCTTTATACGTAATTCATCGCTTAAATTCTTGTGTAACGCTACAGTTATTTGGTATTAGGTATTGGGTATTGGGATGTGACGTGCTCCGAAGCCCCATTATCCTAATACCGATTACCCTTTTCCCAATACCTCTTGTTGTATACCCGTTATAATTTCACTTTCACAACTAACTTTCTAATCTTCCCTTCACCAATCATTGGCGCGTGAACATCTTCAGGAAAGAAAATAGCGAATTGACCTTCGTGCAAATCAAAATAAGTTTCTGGCTGGTCATTATAAAAGGTCACATCTTTTTCCGGATCGTACGCTGTTTTTGGATTCTTACAATCCTTAAGTGGTTTCCATCCAATTTTCTCGGAACCTGCAGGGCAAACCTGGATGTCAATATAGTGATTGTGCGCCTCAAATTTCGCATCATTTGTTTTGTAGCCGTCTTTTAAAGAAACAGCTGCATGCAATTCATCGCCTTGTATCGGAAACTTTCCGGGTTCCACCGCATTCCAATCTTTTGACCTGATAAATTCAAACGCTTTTTGAAAATGCTTATGCAAGCCAACGTATTTCTCTGCATTAGCAAGTGTGTCAACTATCATGGTGAATGGTGTAAGATATTTGGTATTTGACTAACGTTGTACTCTACCGGAGGCATCTCCTTGAACAAGGTCCATAACTTCTTTTACCGTTGCATGATTAAGGTCGCCCGGAATAGTGTGCTTCAAAGCTGAAGCAGCTACTCCAAATTCTGCCGCATCTTTCATTGCCATTCCTGTAACAAGACCGTGTATGAAACCGCTCGCAAAAGAATCGCCACTACCTACACGGTCCACAATGCGAACCTCATACTGTCTCGTATGATAAAATTCTTTCCCGTCATAAACGAGTGCACTCCAACCATTGTCAGACGCTGAATGGCTTTCACGCAAAGTGGATGCAATGTATTTAAAATTGAACTTCTCCTTCATCTGCTTAAAAACATCTTTATATCCTTCCAGGTTCAATTCGCCTTTTGTGATATCTGTACCTTTTGCTTTGAATCCAAGCGTAGTGTCAGCGTCTTCTTCATTGCCAATACACACATCTACATACTGGCACAATTTGGTCATTATTTCCCTTGCCTTTTCCTTACTCCATAATTTCTTGCGGTAATTCAGATCAATACTTGTTGTGATGCCGTTCGCCTTCGCGGCCTTCAACGCTGCCTCAGCAACGGCGGCGCATTTATCGCTCAATGCCGGTGTAATACCAGTGGTATGAAACCAATCCGCTCCTTCCAGAATTTTGTCAAAATTAAAGTCCTTTACTTCCGCATCAGCAATAGAAGCTCCAGCCCTGTCGTAAATTACCTGCGAAGCGCGCATTGATGCGCCCGTTTCTAGAAAATAGATTCCGAGTCTCTGTCCGCCCTTGGCAATGAATTGCGTATCTACTCCATACCTGCGCAAATGGTTAATAGCAGCCTGGCCCAGCGCATTGTCCGGAACCTTGGTTACAAATGTTCCATTGTTTCCGTAATTACAAATAGCTGCGGCCACATTGGCTTCCCCACCGCCATAAGTAACATCGAAACTATTACTCTGTACAAATCTTTCATAACCCGGAGTTGACAAACGCATCATAATTTCTCCGAGGGTAACTACTTTCTTAGGCATGTTAATTCATTATTTATTTAGTGATTACTGTCCAACCTGATTTACCTTCTGATTGTGGTAATGAGTAAGCGGAATGTATCGGATTTTTACGCAGTCACCTGACTCGGCTGCTTCACTTCCTTCCAATTGAAATAATTGGCAGCATTATGATAACAGATGTCCTGTACGATCTTTCCGATCCATTCGATATCGTTTGGCAATTCTCCTTTTTCTACTTCGTCACCAAACAAGTTGCAGAGGATGCGACGGAAATATTCATGACGAGGGTAGGAAAGAAAACTTCTTGAATCGGTAAGCATGCCTACAAAACGACTCAACAAACCCATATTCGAGAGTGCGTTTATTTGTTTGATCATTCCGTCCTTCTGATCGAGGAACCACCATGCAGATCCGAATTGAATTTTGCCAGGCACTGACCCGTCATTGTAGTTTCCAATCATCGTCGCCATCAATTCATTGTCGGCGGGGTTCAAATTGTACAAAATAGTTTTTGCAAGTTGGTCCTGACCATCCAGGCGATTCATAAATTTCGCCAGTGCTTTTGCCTGCGAAAAATCGCCAATGGAATCCCAGCCGGTGTCGGGACCAAGTTGATGCAACGCCCGACTATTGTTATTTCTTAATGCGCCGAGATGATATTGCTGAACCCATCCCTTTTCCCAATCCCACAAAGCGAATTCATATAACATCGCAGATTTGAACTTGAGGTTATCAGCAAGGCTTACTGCTTTTCCCGTTCTCAACCAATCAAATATGGAATTGATTTCCTCTTCAGTATAGTCTTCCGCATACATCTGTTCCAACCCGTGGTCTGATACACTGCAATCCATGGACGCAAAAAAGTCGTGACGTTTTTTGAGCGCATCCAGATAGGTTTGATAGTTCTTGATACTGGTGTCGGCAACAGATTCCAGTTTGTTGACGTAGTCATTAAACGTTTTTACGTCATCAACATTCATCGCCTTGTCAGGCCGGAATGCAGGAAGAATTCTTATTTCAAAACCTTCTGCTTTAAGACTACGATGATATTGCAGTGAGTCCAAAGGATCATCAGTGGTACAAACCACTTTCACATTCATTTTTCTAAGAAGGTTTCTCACCGAATACTCTTTTGAGCGCAACTTTTCACTGCATTCGTGATAAATTTTCTTAGCAGTGGCGGGACTGAGTAACTCGTCAACGTCAAAATATCGCTTTAACTCCAGGTGAGTCCAGTGATAAAGCGGGTTGCGCAAAGTATACGGAACAGTTTCGGCCCATTTGTAAAATTTATCTGCGTCAGATTTGTTACCGGTGATGTATGATTCATCCACGCCATTGGTACGCATGGCCCTCCATTTATAATGATCGCCATACAACCATATCTGTGTAAGGTTTTCAAACGTGGTATCATTTGCAATTTGATCGGGTGGCAAATGACAATGATAATCTATGATTGGCATTTCCTCCGCATACGCGTGAAAGAAATGCTGAGCCGCAGTTCCGTCGAGCAAAAAGTCTTTGTCAAGAAATTTTTTCATTGAAACAAGATTGTTTGAGTTTCGAGGTTTGATGTTGAGGTTACTTCAAACCTCAAACTTCAAACCTCAAACATTTATAAACTAACTCCTCTCTTCCACGGAATGAAATCGTCCTGGTTGAGTTGAACGGCTTTAGGTGTTACTTCACCACTTGCTGCTTTTATACAATACTCCAGGATTTCCTCTCCCATTTGCTCAATAGTTTTTTCACCGTTGATAATAGGGCCCGTATCTATATCTATAATATCACCCATTTTTTTTGCAAGAGAGGAATTCGAAGAAACTTTAATGGTAGGACAAATAGGATTTCCTGTAGGTGTCCCCAACCCTGTAGTGAATAAGATCAGCGTTGCACCGGATGCCGCCTTTCCTGTTGTTGCTTCCACATCATTGCCGGGAGTGCACACCAGGTTAAGACCTGATTTGGTTGCTGGTTCCGTGTAATCCAACACATCTACAACAGGAGACGTTCCTCCTTTTTTTGCAGCACCAGCGGACTTTATAGCGTCAGTGATCAATCCATCTTTGATATTACCAGGAGAAGGGTTCATATGAAATCCCGATCCTGCTTTGTGAACGAGTTCCTCGTAACTCTTCATTAGGTGAATGAATTTTTTTGCCGTAGGTTCATCCACTGAGCGGTCAACCAGTTCTTGCTCCACACCACACAATTCAGGGAATTCGGCAAGCAATACCTTCCCTCCTAACCCAACCAACAAATCGGAACAATAACCCACAGCCGGATTTGCAGAGAGTCCGCTGAAACCGTCACTGCCACCGCACTTCACGCCCAGACAAAGTTTATCCAATGTCGCTGGTTGTCTTTCCAGCTTGTTGATTTCGATAAGACCAGCAAATGTTTTGCGAATGGCTTCGCCGATCAATTGCTCTTCAGTACCTGCCTGTTGCTGTTCAAAAATGTATAATGGTTTATCGTAAGAAGCGTTGCGCTGCTTTAAATCTTGTAGGAAATTCGCTACTTGCAAATTCTGGCAACCCAAACTCATGACGGTTACTCCACCAACGTTTGGATGATCAGCATATGCCGCGAGCAACTTACTTAATATCGCGGCGTCCTGGCGAATTCCACCGCATCCTCCTTGGTGATTGAGAAACTTAATACCATCTACATTTTTGAAAACTCTTTTCTTCTTTACATCTTCCGTTAAAGTATTCATCAAGTTTACGTCGGCAAGGTTCACACCATTCTTGTACGCATCAATTAACTCATGCGTATAATGTTTGTATTTAGCAGTAACGGCATATCCTAATTCGTTATGCAGCGATTCTTTAATTACATCAAGATTTCTGTTCTCACAGAACACGAGCGGAATAAACAACCAATAATTCGCGGTCCCTACTTTTCCGTCCGATCTATGGTAACCGTTGAAAGTGCGGTTGCGGAATTTTGACACGTCGGGCGCGCGCCACTGGTACTTGACGCCTTTGTAGCCATAGTCTTCAACGGCGTGCTTTATATTGGACGTACTGATAAGGCCACCCTTTGGAATGTCAGATTGTGCCTTTCCAACGAGTACTCCATACATGATAATCGAATCACCCATACGAAGATCGTTGATCACAAATTTGTGTTTCGCCGGAATGTTATCGGCAAGCACGATGTCCGAGCCATTATATTTTACGTGTTCTCCTGCCGAAAGATTGGACAAGGCCACGAGAACATTATCATCAGGATGAACTTTTAATATGCGGTTCATATCAAACTGCGATCTTTTTTTGTAGAACAGGTTCCATCGCTTCTCTCACACCAACCTTTAACATCAATTCCAATTTTTCTGCAACAGCGGCTCCAAACCCGGGAAGAATAGAAAGATCTTCTCCCCAAAACGCCTTATCCCTCAGGACTTCTTCCACCAGGGCCTTAGGCTGCAAGTTATTCCATCGCTTGTAAAATTGGGCGGCCATATCATCCTGTATCTTATAATAATGATCATTAAGCTTTCCAAAATACTGTCCATTGTCCTGTTTCACAGCCTTCATGAATAACAGATAACCTGCAAAACCTAACGCGAAAAGCGGAGGAACGGCTTCGGTTTGCTGATAATGCTTCAAAAGAATGGGAAGATTGCGCATCTTCATTTTTGAGCTCACCTGCATCGTTATATTTAGCCAGAGATGCTGAATATGAGGGTTTCTAAAACGATCCAGCACTTTTGAGCCAAACACTCTGGCAGTCTTCAAATCTACGGCATACGGAATTGCGGTGGCTAATTCAGATTGCATGAGTTGCGCAATATATGTGGCCATTAATTCATCATCCATTGCCTGCTTCACCGTTTCATTGCCAGCTAAGAATGCCAGTCCGCAGCTTAGAGTATGCGTTCCATTTAGTAAGCGTAACTTTAATTCTCGGTGCAGATCAATGTTGGGTTCAACAATTACACCTTCATCGGCCTGTGCAAAGGAAAGCACCTTCTTAATAGTATCCCCTCCTTCAATTGCCCATAACCGGTAAACTTCGGCAACAGTAAGCAACTCATCATGAAATCCAAGCTCCTCTTCAATTCCCAACTGCAGCGATTTTTCAGGTCTGCCGGGAACAATTCGATCCACTAACGAACTGCAGAAATGATTTTTTTGTTCAAGCCATTCGATGAATTTATCGTCCAATCCATTAAGATGTGCAAGCTCCAGAACTATCGACTCAAGTTTTTTACCATTGTCAGGTATCAATTCAGTAGGAATGATCACCATTCCACTTTGCTCACTACCTCCAAATGCACGGTAGCGCTCAAATAAAAATGCAAGTAATTTTCCAGGGTAAGAAACCGGCGGATGCTTGCGAATATCATCAGGCACCAGTTGAATACCAACTTCAGTTGTATTTGAAATGATCACCTGCATCTGCGGATTATGCGCGCAATCCAGGATCTTGTCCCATTCTGTACTTGCAGACAACACTCTGCTGATAGAAGCGTTCACGATATTCTCTTCCTTTCTTTCGCCACTTTCCAAACCCCGGACACAAACGGTATACAACCCATCCTGGCGATCAAATGCGTTTGCGTCACCTGCAGCAGTTGATTTAACAACAACGATTCTTCCATTAAATATTCCAGCACGATTGGCCTTATCAATAAAATAGTCTGGCAAACCTCTCAACAATACACCAGTTCCAAACTGTAATACTTTTTCGGGCAATTCGAAAACGCCATCGTTAGGCAACTGCACTTTTTCAGGATCTATGTTCTTCAGATTAAACGCCGATAAGATCATACACTTTTATTTACTTAATAAGGTTCCCGATTAATTAAGTTGTGGATGCCATTTATTTCCAAACAGCCATTCCAAATTAATTTGCTTCGGTTCCGGATTGCCGGCGGCACCTTCAAGGTTATTCTTATACCATGTATAATCTCCACCATTTCGATGACAGTTGTAGTAGTACACTCTTCTGCCCCATTGAATGATGTTGTTAGTTGGCACAAGATAAATATCCTTATCGGCCATATTTGAAGCAAATTGGCAATTGATTAAATAAAATTGAGCATCCCTGTGATAACGGCCGAGATTGAAACCATCAAAGCCTTCAAATTTGCAATTCATGAGCACAGATTTTGAGTCGGGATTCGCGGAGCCATCGTGCCAGATTGCCGCCGGACCTGTGTTACAGATGAAGCGACAACTCTCGGCCCAGGCCCAGCCTCGCGGACAATAAAAATCAACGCCCCCTTCCATAATGCAATCCTTAAAATAAAATAGGCCGTTTTGTACATTCCACGGACTCACCGTATCACCGGCGAAGGCTCGAAAATGGCAATTGATGGCGCGGAGACGCGTGGTGGCCATTGTGCGAAGAGCCATCTGGTGACCATATCTCGTTATTGTTTTCTTATGAGAGATAGAATCGCTCGCACAGGTTACTTCACGATCGTCCTTAAAATAGAAACCATAATCGTTAGCAATGGTGAGATTTTTCAGTGTGATATCATTACCACTAATGTTCAGGGTTGCTACTCCCCAATCGTCTGGATGGTCACACCGCCATTCATCCCTTGCGATATCAAAAGTGATCACGGTGTTATCACGATCATCACCTTCAATCACCACGTTATGCTTTGTTATAAAAATTTTTTCTTTGTATACACCAGCTTTAATATGAATTGTCCGCGAATCCGCTGAACTATCAGGCAAGCTGTTGATTGCGTCCTGGATATTTCTGAAATCACCCTTGCCATCGTGCGATACAATAATCACGATGCCTTTCGCCATTGCTTCAGCATGGTCATCCTGTTTGCCCAATCCAAACAAGGCAATTAATATGATATAGATTGTATTGATCATACCCCATCCATTCACCCGTTGCTCCAACAGAACAAAGAATGATTAAGCTTATTTATGTGCTTGTTTGATAAGCCATTTGACCAAGTCCACCGCAGCCTGATAGTTTTCATATTCCATTGGCAGTTTTCTACCGTCAACATATTCGTTATACATCCAGGGATCTCCCACTGCAAACACAATTCCTTTTCCGTATTTTGAAATCGCGGCAACATTATCATTTCCATTTTTCAATACTACCATGGCCGGACTCTTTACTTCCACGGTACTTAATTCTTTTATATACACTTTTTGCGTGCTACTGAAAATGGAATGATTCGCTGGTATGGTTATGGCGCCCTCTGGATAATTATCGCGTTGGACGCGGTTCTTACTATTTTCATCAAAATGAATTCCGAAGGCTTCAGGAAGCTGATTGAAGTGTTTGAATTCCGCATTGCCTGAATCATTGCTCATCAACACGAGCACACCCCCGGCGCGTACCCAATCTTTAATGGTAGCTACGTCCTGAGGCTGCATATAATTTGGATTCGGTGTTTCTTTTTCGGTATCAGGATCTACAATCAGGTAAATAGATCCTTGCTGAAGGTTTTTGGCTGTTGGGCGGGATTCAAGTGCGACTTTCTTTACTCCATACATACTAAATATATCTCCCAGCATCGCAAAACCACTGTTTGCCTTATCGTCCCACGTGTAGTGGAAGCGCACGTTTGTACCTGTTGCATCTTTCTTCCACTCGTTGTTGAAATAGTAATCGAGAAGAATTGTTTTTCCTTTCCCGATACTTTGTTTATCCATCATCTCCATCTCATTTGCACAATTGATAAATGCGCCCATTCCTTTGGGATCGTTAACAATTACTGGCTCGCTCATGTAATATTCGAAGCTTCCATCACGGTATGGACTGCCGCCCAGACCAGAAACTGCGACCGTTCCCTTCAAATTCACCTGCCCATTCGCATCCACTTCAATGAACTCTTTAATGATTCCATCAAACCCTTTTTTTGCATTAGCTAAATAGGATGAAGAAAGATATCCTTTTCTTACACCTTTCGCCAGTGTATAAACTAACATACATGAAGCTGAAGCTTCTTTGTAGTTTTTTGGAGTCGTTTGCTTATCGGGTACGTCGTACCATAATCCACTCTTCGGATCTTGATACGCAGTAAATGCTTTCGCGAAGCGATTTAAAATATTGATCAACTCTTTTCGTTGCGGATGATCAGCAGGAAAATAATCGAGCACGTCAACAAGCGCCATTCCGTACCATCCTAATGACCTTGCCCAAAAATTCGGAGATAGGCCGGTAGTTTTATTCGCCCACTTCTGTTCTTTTGATTCATCCCAACCATGGTATAACAATCCGGTCTTTGGATCACGCGCATGTTTTTCCATCAGGATAAACTGCCTGGCAATGTCATTAAAAGCCGTGTCCTCGTGAAACAACATCGCATACTCAGCATAGAAAGGCTCGCCCATATAAAGGCCATCAAGCCACATTTGATAAGGATAAACTTTCTTATGCCAGAAGCCACCTTCCGATGTGCGCGGATGTTCTCTCAATTGTCCACGTAACATGTCTGCAGCCTTCTTATATTTTTCGCGGCCAGTAACACGATACAGTAACAATAATAGTTTACCGTTGTTGACGTGATCAATATTGAATTCGTCGTGCTTATATCCACGAATATTTCCATCATCTGAAACAAACACATCCATGCTCTTCTGGATATAACTAAAATATTTTCCATCACCGGTAGCATTCCATACGCCCTCAATGCCTTTTAATATTACGCCCTGGTCATAACTCCATCTTGCTGGCTGGCCGGGCCTCAGCGAAAAGGAATCTTTCCAGAGATTCATTGCAGTGGCGGAAAGTTGTTGTGACCATGGTTGCGTTCCGCGCACTGGCTTTGAAGTTGATTGCGCATACCCGTGAGCAATGGCAAGAATCAAAAGAATCGAAGCAAACAGTCTCATTTCAATTCTGGTATTTATGATATTAAATGTCGGTATTTATTGAATTTTCACAGCGTCTGCAACAGCCCCATAATTCAGCTCAATGGACTTCTTAGCTTTCTTCACATCGGTGCCATTTAGCCTGATGCCTTTGCTTTTCTCACCGCTGACGTTAAGCAGCAAATCTGCATTATCATTATAGCGGATATTATCGAATGTTATATCACCGCTATTATGAACATTCATCACCGGGTTGGTGTTGTTTGTAACGAGCTGGATATTTTTTAAAGAAAAGCCAGTAGCCTCAGTCATGTCTAATCCTTCATTGGCCTGCAAAACCATATCGGACAACTTCACCTGTCGAACATTCATTTCAGGTAGGCCCCGAACATATATTGCTTTTGCTGCACCGTTACAGGTCACGTTGCTGATATAAAAATTTTTGAATTGTGGAGTAGCCTCAGTTACGGGTAAATTTTCCACCTTTGGTGGCTCTCTTTTTTCACCTGCGAGTGGAACTGGATCCTGCGCTGCATAATACATGTCGAACAAGATCGCTTCACCCGCTATATCTTTCATCACAATATTATTAATAAAAATATTTTCGACTATACCACCTCTTCCTCTAGTTGTTTTGAAACGAAGACCAATATCCGTTCCAATGAAAGTGCAATCCTCCACGTAAAGATTTTTAGCGCCTCCGCTCATTTCACTACCAATTACAAATCCACCATGCGCGTGATAAACCACACAGTTCTTTACAAGAAGGTTCTCGGTTGGCATTCCTCTTTTTCTTCCTGCCGCATCGCGGCCCGACTTGATACAGATACCATCATCACCCACATCAAAAGTGCTGTTTTCAATTATCGTATTCTTGCATGATTCCAAGTCAATGCCGTCGCCATTTTGAGCGTACCAAGGATTTTTTGCATACACATTTCTTACAATAAGGTCTTCGCACATGAGTGGATGCAAACACCAGGCTGGAGAATTTTGGAAAGTGACACCTTCCAGCAAAATCCTTTTGCAATTAGAAAGTACCAACAGGTTGGGTCGCAAAAAATCCTTTACCGAATCATAAAATGCTCCATTCTTTTCAGGTGTGATCTCACCTGGATTTTTAAGTTGCGATCCTTTAAATGATTTCTCGCTGGGGTACCATGTTTTTTTGTCGGCACTCAACATACCACCAGATGATACCAACTTCTTCCATTGAGATTCTGTCAACTTATCTTTCTTCACCATTCTCCAAAAATCTCCATTACCATCAACTATGCCCCCGCCTGTAATAGCAATATTGGTAGCATTGCTGGCGGATATCGGGGATTGGTTGCGCATTTGCTCGAGACCTTCCCAATTACCTGCTACAAGCGGATATTGATTGAAGTCGGAAGTGAATTGCAACAATGCATTTTTCTGCAAATGCAGATTTACATTGCTCTTTAGAACGATGGGGCCAGTCAACCAAATGCCTTTAGAAATAAGGACTACGCCTCCCCCTTTCTTATTGCAGGCATCTATGGCAGAATTAATACTGTTAGTGTTCAAGAATTTTCCATCTGACTTACCCCCGAATTTCACAACATTAAAAGTATCAGCACGGAAAGAAGTTTGCTGAATACGGGGAAGTTTAGCAGGCTGTGCAATAAGTTGAAGGTTGAAAAGAAGAGCAACAAAAAGATAGACTGTTTTTGTCATCGGCAATTTCATCGTTTTTATTTTGTTTTCCCCATACAAGAGTAAACAGATATTCATTGCCCGGCTTGCGTTTTCCGATATTTTTTTATGCAATCGTTACCGGTAACGATTCCATAGCCAACAGGCAACCGGCAACAGGCAATAGGCAAGTCATAAAAAAGTAGCGACCAGTAACCAGTAACCAGCAACTAGTCCATTGGCAACAGGCAATAGGCAATAGGCAAACGCCACTGAATTTTGATTGATCCTTATAAGTTTTAAGTGATCAAAAATTGTCAAACCGTTCACAGCTTTTCAATGTGGAACCAATCGATATCACAATACGCTGCATCATTGGTTATTGATTTTCGGGAGCAGAAAAATCCAACTTTCGCACCCGTCCATCTTCCGGGCTTTACAATAAATGGTTCGCCGGATCTTTGATACGATGTACCATCGGTACTATAGCTGAATTCACACACAGCGCCTTTATGAACAATTACACGAAAAAAGAGTTCACCCACGGGAAGCGTTTGTAGAATAGTTTCGGATTCTTTGTTGCCTTTATCTGCATTTGCACAGTTTGCAAGAGTTAATTTCAGTTCATCTCCCACACGCTTGCAAGAAATATAAACGTAGTCTGATCCTGCCACCACCAGCGCAAACTTGTCTTCATTCAATTTCGATTTGAAATTGAATTTGACAGTTGCCTGGAAAGAATCCGCAGGAAACTTTTGTAGAAGCATGGACGGTACATCCCAATAATTTTTCATGCTATCCACAAATAACTGAGCATTCATTCTCATCACACCTCTGGCCGGATAAGGTAAAGCCCATCCCTCTTTTGGATTTGCCTGCCATTGCCATTGCAATCCTAATCTACTACTATTGAATTCATCTGATTCCTGTGGATTGGTGATAGAAACCTGCTTACCAATATTAGGTTTTCGATAGACCATTACGGGTTCACCTTTTCCATTTCCTTGATTGTCCACTCCAATGACCGGCCAATCATTCACCCAACGCATCGGCTGCAAATGCACTACTCTTCCATAAGCATCTTTATCCTGGAAATGCAGAAACCAATCCTCGCCTGTTTGTGTTTGTACCCAGGCTCCCTGGTGCGGGCCATTCACAGTACCGTGACCCTGATCCATAACTACTCTTCGTTCATATGGTCCATAAATATTTTTTGAACGGAGCACCAATTGCCACCCTGTTGAAACACCTCCTGCCGGCGCGAATATGTAATAGAATCCATTTCGCTTATAGAATTTTGGACCTTCAATAGTGGGATCCAATTCATGTCCGTCATAAACCAACACGCCATCATCTATCACCTGTGTGCCCGATGAGTTTAGCTTCTTTACAACAAGCACGGATTTGAATCCCGCTCTGCTACCAGCGAACGCATGTACCAGGTAAACATTTCCATCATCATCCCACAATGGACACGGATCAATTAAACCACGACCAGCCTGCACCAACAATGGTTCACTCCATGGTCCATGAACGTTTTTAGATTTGGTAACATAGATGCCAAAATCCGGATCGGGATAATAGACATAAAACTCCTTATTACGATAACGGATTGAAGGCGCCCACACGCCTTCCCCATGTCGCGGAGCCGAGAAGTGGTCAACAGGAGGTTGTTGTTTCAACACATGGTCAATAATTGTCCAGTTAACCAAATCTTTTGAATGAAGGATAGGTAATCCAGGTACATGTTCAAAACTAGAGGAGATAAGAAAATAATCTTCTCCTACTCTTATAGCATCAGGGTCTGAATAATCTGCATTGATTACTGGATTCTTGTAAGTTCCATTTCCATTATCGGGGCACCACACATTGGAAACATAGGTCTTGGTTTGTGATAAGGATGTGAGCGTGGTTATCAACAAGACAAGGAGAAAAAGTTGTTTCTTGAAATGCATGGAGAAAGATGACAGTTGAGAGTTGACAGTTGACAGACGATAGTTACTCGTTTGTTGTTTGTTGTTTTTCGTTTACAGTTTACAGTTTACGGTTTACAGTTTACAGTTTACGGTTTACGGTTTACGGTTTAAAAGGCACCACTTTCTTTTTGGAATTACTATCATAAGCAGTCTCGATCACGCGGACTACTTTCAATCCATCTTCTGCTGACACAGGAAGAGGTTCATTGTTTCGAATTGCCTTGTAGATTCCTTCATAATATTCTAAGTAGTTACCCTTCAGTGAGGGAACATATTCACGTATGACTTTACCATCTATTTCAGTATGCAGCAAGCCCTTTTCTGTTTCGGATTCCGTTCCCCAATCTGGTTGCCCCGGAACCTTTCCTGCCTGCAGCATGGCTTCCTGTACATCAGTTTTTGGTTTGATAAATGACCCTTTGGAACCATGAATCACGTAACCGGGGAGTGGTTCTCTCACCTGATAGCTCGACCTTAAGCGAACACGCATGCCAGGATAATAAAGTAAGACTTCGAAATAATCATCCACCTTTGAAACCGGCCGCATTATTTGGATGTCCGCGAAAATTTCTATCGGGTCGCCAAACAATTGCAATGCCTGGTCAATAAGGTGAGAGCCCAAATCGTACAATGATCCTGTGCCGGGACCCGGAACTTCCTTGTGCAATTTTGGACTTACTTCTTCTTTATACCGGTCGAAATGAAACTCCGCTTCAATTACATTTCCCAACAATTTTTCCTGGATCACGTTTTTAATTGCCTTATAGTCGCTATCGTATCTCCGGTTCTGATACACGGACAATTTCTTCTTTTTTTTCTTAGCCAGTTGAATCAATTCCTTTCCTTCTTTTGAATTGACCGTAAACGGTTTTTCCACCACCACATGTTTTCCTGCCTGCAGCGCCTGTTTTGCATAATCATAATGTGTATAGTTAGGAGTATTCACCACCACCAGCTCGATCGCTTCATCTTTCAAAAGTTCATCTAACGTATCGTATGATTTCACGTTTGGATATTTTTCCTGCGCCAATTTTTTTGACCGTTCCCAAACTGCGTACAGGTCAAAGCCAGGATGAACTTGCAGGAATGGAGCATGAAAAACCCATCCGCTCATGCCGAAAGAACAAAGTGCTGTTTTGATTGGATTCATTCAGTGATGATTTTAGATTGAAGATACGGCATAGAAGATGCAGGATACAGGATGCCAGATACAGGATGCAGGATGCATTAATAACACAATCGCAGAACCCACACTTCAAACTTGAAACCTCAAATGCAGACGCTTGCGGTCTGCATCCCGACCGGCTAAAGCCGCGTCGGGACCTCAAACCTCAAACTTCAAACGTCAAACGTCAAACGTCAAAGATGCCAACCGTTCAATACATTCTTCAAGGTATATTTCTTGACTTCCTGAGCGCTTAATTGTTTTGACCAACTCACTCTCGATGACGGTTGTGCGCCCGGACCAAAATTCTCGTATTCGGTGTACCTGGCAGTTTTATAATTCTCCGTATTGTTCCAATTGGACCAGCCCTCAGGAATGATATGTGCCCCGATATAACAATGGATGTACGTCGCGTTTGCAAATGGTCGCCACGGTCTCCCAAGTGAAACTCTGTGCAATGTTGTGTCACCCGTGAGCACACAATCGTTGAACACGTATCCAAACTCCTGTTCGTTTGGTGTAGATGCCGCGGTTACGTGCGAATTCTTTTTACTGTGGATGTGACATTGTTCAAACCAGGCTGTGGATGGTCCAAATATAAAATCTGTTGTTCCTTCTATGTAACAATGCTCATAATATTGTCGCGTATTTGGTCTGCTTGCAAATAACACATCCTGGTTGCCTATGAAACGACAATTAATAAATTTCGCTTTGTCGCCGGTGATCTGAATAGCAACTGCCTGGCCAGCTGTGAATCCAGCATCGTTTTGAAAGGTTATGTTGATCGCAGTAAAATCCTGCGCACGCATGAAAAAGCTTGCAGAGGAATATGTATTGATAGTATCTCCTTTGGGAGAGATTTTGCCTGTGTGATCGTCATACGTGAGAATGGTCTTGAATTTATCCTCTCCTTGAAGGGTGACCAATCTTTGCAAAGAATCGAGCGCTAATTTTTCCTTATAAACTCCGTTTTTTACAAAAACTATGACAGGTTTTTTATTGTTGTTGGGTATCGCGTTGAAAGCCTCTTGCACTGTTTTGTAATTGCCAGTTCCATCGGCTGAAACCACTATTCTATTCTGCGTAAACGCGAATGCATGTAAAAGAAAGAAAACGATAACACATGAAAGTGTTTTCATCCGCTAATTATTTGAATTAACAACGAAACCTTTTTCAATTAACCACCGATACAAAAGTTCTGGCCATAAATCTGTCGATCCGGGATTGTCAAACATCTTAATACCATGCCCTCCCTGTGGGAAAATATGTATGCTGGCCGGAACTTTATTTTCTATCAGGGCGTTATAAAACAAAAGGCTATTCCTTACAGATACAGTACTATCATTTTGCGCGTGCACCATAAACGTAGCCGGAGTGGAAGCGCTTACGTGCAGGTTGGTTGAATAATTCTCTACCATGGTTTTTGAAGTATCAGATCCTAAGAAATTTTTTCTACTGCCTGCGTGCGCAAATTCACCCATCGATATTACTGGCGATAGCAGAATCATAAAATTGGGTTGAAATGAAAACTTGTCCAATGAATCATGTATTGAAGAAATATCTTGCACACTTGTACCAAGGGAACTAGCCACATGGCCACCAGCACTCGTACCCATTACACCGAGTTTATTGGACTGAACATTCCAAATGGATGCATTTGCACGAATAAACTTCATAGCTCGTTGTGCATCTTGCAAAGGAGCAAGTTCCCGCTGTTGAAGATCCTGTTGATGTGGTAAACGATAGATCAATACAAATGCATTGATGCCATGCGCATTGAACCACCGGGCAACCTGGAATCCATTATAAACGTGCGATAAACGTTCATATCCACCACCGGGACAAATCAACACTGCCGTTCCTTTATTTTCAGACCGGGGCACGCTAAAAATAAATAGCCCTGGTGTAGCAACTCTCCAGATCCTCTCGTTAAACAAACTGTCAGTGATCTTTTTGCCATTGTTATTCGGCTTTTTATCAGCAGGCCAAATTGGAATGAACTCCTGCGCATGGATACTTTGCAAGAACAGACAAACAAACGCCAAAGTGAAAATTGACAACAAATATTTTTTCATACAGAATAACTATTTTGGAATCCAATGTGGTCTTCCTTTAAATATATTCTCTAGTGTGTATTGCTTCGCCTGTTTCGCAGTCAATTGTCTCGACCAATTCACCCTGTTCTTCATATCCGAGCCATCACCATAATTATTAAACTCTGCATAAAGAACCGTTTTTTCATTCTCAGGATTTCTCCAATTATCCCATCCTTCCTTAACGATATGCGAATCCAGATTGCAATGGATGAATACAGTTTTTGCGTGCGGTCGCCACGGCCGGCCGAGAAATACTTTTTTAGCCGCCGTGTCTGCAATAAGGTGACAATCCAGGAAAACAAATCCGTATTGTTGAGCAGGGCCAGTTGCAGCGGCGGTGACATAGGAATTGATAAGGCTCCTGATCACACAATTTTGAAATACGGCAGTTGCTTCTCCGAAAATGAAATCAGTTGTTCCTTCTATTTCGCAATTCAGAAAATAGTGTCGGTTAAATTCTTTCGCAACGTATAAAGTGTCCTGATTGCCGATGAGTTTACAATTCGTGACGACGCATCGATCGGCTTCCAGGTGCAACGCTACTGCTTGTCCTACCCTCCCGGCGGAATTTTCTATCGTCAAGTTCTCAGCGCTGAAGTCATCACCCTGCACCAGCACTGTATAAGAAGTGTAAGTAGTAAACTTATTTTTTTGAAATTGGTCTTTTCCACCCGGAAATAACTTGCCAGAATAGTCATTGTTGGAAATAACTGTTGCATCCCTGTCTTCTCCCACCAGCGCAATCTTTGTTTTCCAGGACGGGATCACCAGTTTTTCATGATATATTCCGCGTTTAATAAAGATGGTGACGTTTTGCTGCGAGAGATCACGAACCGCATTGACGGCTTCCTGTATCGTTTTGAAATCTCCGGTGCCATCCTGTGCAACCACAAACTTCGACGGGTAAGATTGTGGCTGACTCTTTAATTGAACAACTGAAACAAGTAATAAGAAAAGAAACCAGTTTCTCATTTATTCTTTTTTACAATCCTGCCGGCTAATTCGAGGTGAAGCGATTTAATTTCAGCTAGAACTAATTCTGCCATCTTTCGTGCGCCTAATTCGCTGAAATGTGTGTTGTCCTTTTGACCATCCGGGTAATTGGGGTGTTCGTTCGGATCAAGATAATTAAACAAAAACTTGGAATTTTCTTCTCCATATTGTTGCACCAAAGCCTTGCTTTTCTCATCCAGATCTATCAGTGGCGTATTGGATTCCTGAGCAACCTGCCGAACCGCGTCTGCATATATCGGATGCGTCTCCTTTATTTTCCCAACAGAATCAAAATTTCTTCGTGTTACGGGAGTTATCAGGATAGGGATCGCTTTTTTGGATCTTGTTTCATTCACATATCGCAAAAGATTTGTTTTAAATTCATCTGGTGTGGTGTACCGACCAACTTTTTCTTTGCCTTCATCATTATGACCAAATTGAATCAAAACATAATCTCCTTCCGAAAGATGATCGATCACTGGTTGCCACAATCCTTCTGCCATAAATGATTTTGTACTGCGCCCGTTCCTTGCGCGATTGTCCACTACTACACTTGAATCAAAGAAGTTCGCGAACGGCATCCCCCAACCCGTTTCTGGAAATGCTTTCACTTCCTTGTTGGCCATAGTTGAATCTCCGATGAGCCACACAGTGATTTTTTTTGGAGGAAGAAGGGTCATCAAAATAAAAGCAGGCAGAAACATTAATCTTTTCATACAATTCTTTGATATGTAATAGGGCAATCTTAATTGCTTCCTAATTGCATCACTAATTTATTAGTGCGAATGCGATGTTTTATCTGAGCCATTCCCAACGCTTTGCCCAATCTGATAATGCACTGTCCCGCCATTTTGAAACTGTTTTGCCACCCTGTATTTTTCCGTCATAAAAAAGCGCATCAGCTTTATCTGTGAACCAGGAAGCACCAAGTTGATAGTCCGTTGAATTCTTTTTTCCCGGCCATAAATTATCAACGACCAGTTTTCCTTCCTGCACCGGAAAACCAGGAATGGTTGAAGTAAACCGATAACTTACCATTTCGGCTTGCTTGGGAATATACCTGACTGCATACTGTCCGTTTCCCAAATAATAACCTGCCCATTTTTGGACTGTGTTCTTATAAGGGGTCTCCATCCAAAAACACACAGAGTCGGCCGCCGCATTAATTTCAGGTCCTTTGAGGTGAAACTCAACAACGGTACAAAAAGCAACAGTATCCTTTGTGGTGGTTACGCGGTTGAATCGCAGGCGTGCACTATGATTTATTTTTTCAAAGCTACCGCCCCAGCTTTCCCGCGTTGGATTTTTTGGATCGCCATCCATCATGTAGAGAAGTGACGGCGTATCGCCCATCTTGACTTCACCATTATAGTAGTTCTTAAAGTCTTTTCCCAAATTCCCAGCTGCCTGAATGTATTTATCGTAATACTCGGTAGTTTTTACACTATCGAGAATATTGCTCGTTGAAAAAAATCCATAGTAAGAAGAATTGACTTCTATAAACCAAAGCGACGGAAAATGTTCAACAATGTAGGCGTAACTATTCGCACTCCATTTTTTATTAGGACCCCCAATCCAATACACCCTGATTTTATTTTGGATTTGTGGTGCATCATGTAATGCCTGGGCAACATCTTCCAAACCGCCCCAAACCAATAGCCACAGAGGCTCGTTACTTTGCTTCATTGCACAATGGACAATCCAATTTGAACCTTCCGATGCTGTTGTATAACCTTTATATGGAGCACTACCATAATTTCCCTGTTTGGTAATTGACCTTAAATAGTCTGGATCTGCCAGATGGTTTTGATGTTGTTTTAGCTTCGGCAAATCTTTTTCATACAGCCCAATCATACGTAAAATTTCTTGCTTGCTTCCCTTACCATAAGAAGGCGAAGAAACAAGTCCTTCAATCAGAAACCTATCGCTATACATTAGCAAATGTGTCATCGACTGATTGTCGTCAGGGTCAGTACCTCCAATATCGGTGCTCACAAGAATTCTTGGCTTAACGGGCACCGGCTGTTGAGCTGTCAATGCAACTGAATAAAGTAAGAGAGAAAAAATAAAAGAAAATTTTTTCATTACGGGAGATCCTTCACTAGACTATTTATATACACTTCAATATTTGTATACTGCTTATTCAACTTGTAGCCACTCGCATCCGTCGCATCATTTGCGTTCAGCCCATTTTTCTTTTCCCATTCATCGGGCATTCCGTCGTTATCTGAATCCTTAGCAGCAGGAATTGATTTTAATGTTGGCCACGCATTCACTGTCTGTTCATACGCAGTTCCATGAGGAAAACCACCCTGCACGTCTATGAGCCCTCCGCGCCTGTTTTTTACGTCACCAATTATACGCTGATCTAAAGTATCTCTCGCAGGGAGATTTGCGCCAACGCTTTCTAATACGGATTGATACGCATTGCTTGCCGACTGGGTATTTACAGCGATCAGCTGGAATGCAGAAGCATCAACCTTCACGTCATTGATATTTCCTTTTTCTACTTTCACGCCCTGCCAATTGTCGTTCGTGACTGCGGAACTTCCATCAACGTAATTTCCGTTGACGTACCATTTGCCAAATCCAATCGACGGAAGTTTTGCCCAGGGATTGGCAATGCGATACATTACTGACTGACTGGTAGAAGGTCCATATTTGTAATAATTGTTGACGATATTATAACGACCGCCTTCTCCTGCATACACATTATTATGACCCCAGTTGTAAATAACGTTGTTGACAAAATCACAATTCTCTTCAGGAATATTTCTGATTCCGTCAAAACGCGGAGTGCGGCTATTGCAATCAGCAAAAAGATTATGGTGATAAGAAGTGTGCTTGCCGCCCCATATGGCACCATAACCGTGATGTTCGTAGTCGGTGTCACCTGTTTCAAAGTGGTAGGAGTAGTTCAATGGTTCAGCAATTAAGTTCCATTGAACGGTGGTGCTATCACCTCCATAGATACTAAATACTTCATCTGTGCTCCAACTTGCGCTACAATGATCAATGATTACGTTTTTATTTCGGGTGCCGCCAAAGGCATCGTCACCGCCGTTACCATCCACCATTCCGCCTTTTTGATTCTTATCGCCCATACGAAATCGCATGTATCGTATAATAATGTTATCACCTCTCATCATCACGGGATAATCTGCGAGACAAATGCCCTCTCCGGGAGCAGTTTGTCCTGCAATTGTTACGTTGGACGAAATAACCAATTTAGATTGCAGGTGAATGGTTCCGGAAACTGCAAACGTTATTACACGTGGGAAATTCTGGTCCAATGCCTGTCGCAAACTGCCCTCTCCCGCATCATTCAGATTTGTCACAACAAAAACTTTCCCCCCGCGGCCACCTTTCGTGAATTTTCCAAATCCCTCAGCGCCTGGAAATGCTATTGGTCGATCAGCATCTGTACCAATAATATTTTTCTGCTGTGCACAACCGTAATATGCAATCAACAGTAGCGGAATAAAAAATTTCATCATTAAAAACTTAGGTTAGGTACACTCACTGCAGCACAATCGTTTTTGTAACGGTGGCTGTTTTTACATCTTTTCCAGTATGAGAAACATTTGAGGTCATCACTGTGATTGGATAACTTCCTGGCGCAGAGTAGGAGTAAACAAAATAATCGTTTGGAAAATTCACTCCCGATTGTGCTGCGGTTATATTGCCAGGATTAGCCGGGTCTACATAAATATGTGTGGCATCACCGGTATAAATTGATCTAAAAGCAGAAGCACTTCCGCAATATCGAAATATGAGCGTTCTTTTGTAAGCCTTGACAGGCGTGCCTTCTGTGATGTCAACGAAATATCCCGGTGCGTTGACCCTTATGATACTGTCAATAGTGATCTGGCTGAGTGCTGCAACCTTCGATGAGTCCAATCCACTCACGTTGAAGCAAGCGGTAGGCATTCCTGCATCCTCACTTTTGCTACATGAATAGAAAATCGCTGTTAAAACTAAGAATGCTACAAATATTTTTTTCATCTTATCGCACCGGTTTGAATTATGATAGGTTTAGAAGCCTGGATTTTGTGTCAACCTCTGATTGGCATCTCTCGCCGATTGAGGTATCGGGAATAACTCTGATTTTCCGACAGTGTATCCAAAAGCATAACGTTGTGTTGATGCAACAATGCCGCTTTGAATGGCGGAAGTTGCCCACGCAACACTCTTCGTACCAGATGGCGCAGAGGTGGGTGACGGTTTGTAATATGAGTTAGCCCAAATAGAAGCATCATCTGCCTTAGACGCGGTTTTATAATACATGGCTTGTGGCAGGTTAGCGGTGTTAGTTGCATATGCCGGAGGTGCCGCCATATAACTGTAGGTCATTGTACCACTACGGTTAGCCATCTTAGTCATATTGGCCTTTGCTTCAGACAATGCTGTACCCAGCAAATTCCAACGGATCAAATCGTATTTACGATGACCTTCTGCGCCCAATTCCAAAGCTCTTTCCCTTACGAGATATTTGAAGAAATCACTCTTACTCAATCCTGCGGGAAAATCAATTGTTGCATCAGGTTTCCAGCACAGTGGGATCCGAAGCTTGGAATTCACGTGACTTGAAGTCGCGGC